>ULUC01006889.1_pt1 | contig 44949 bp, 36 predicted proteins | sample 1958151 | NCBI WGS metagenome assembly ULUC01 (sample SAMEA4835750, study PRJEB28245) | human gut metagenome | biome: gut microbiome; material: fecal sample | place: Denmark | collected 2008
TTCGCCGGCGTGCATGCCCTTTACAAAGATGTCGATTCCTATAATCGTTATTGATCTCTTACACATCTATAGGTATCTGCTGTAGCCGAGGTACTGATTGTCATAAAAGCATTTGTCAGGCCACTTGTCGCAATTGTATAAAACAAACCGCTTTTAAATGTCAAATCTGATTTTGTACATGAAGCAATAAATATATTTTTATCTCCCAAATCATCGGATCTCATATACCCTAACATTATAACCAATTCTCGTTGATTAGGTCTTCTCCAACCCTTTGGACAACGAGTTCTATTCTCATCATTAACTTGAAAAGCTTTGTAAGGTTTGTTCATTACCCCTCCGGTATGTTCGTTATGAGTTTCAATGTCATTACCTCCATCACTCTCACTTCGCAATGCAGATCCACCTACACGTGACAGGTCAAAATGATAACCTCCCTCCCCATCTGTATTGACATAGACATAATCATCAACAGATCCTGAAAGTTCAGGCGTAGCATTGTCTCTATTCGTATACGTCTCACCCAAATTACGGGCACATCTGACTGTTACCTGATGCGTTCCGAAATCATTAGAGCCTGTAGAGGCTCCTTCTTCCGACCAGAACCGGGTACCGTTACTACTGAAAAAATGGTATTTACTACGAGAATTTTTTGCCTCCGGCACTTGAACCCTATCTGTCGGATCAGCCTGAAACAAACGAGCTTCCGGCTCCAAGGCATCCCTTCCGATCCACAATCCGATATATTGGTTTGTAGCAGGAACATACCAGCGTACTTCATCGGCATCAATCTCTCCATCTCCATTTAAATCCCTGTTGCGTGAGAAACAAGCGTACTCAGCAGATTCTTTAATTTTGCCATCCCTCGTACGCCAATTCTCATTCTTCTTATCATTCACATATCGTTCCCACTGCAAAGAACCATTGAGCAATCCGGTCTGATAGAATGTCATATAGCGTCCATTTGTTCTGACATCAACTCCATCGATCGAATTTTTGTCTGACTTATCTCCACTATATTTCATTTCATAACCTTCATCTTCATTGATTGTCTCAACACCCCACGCAGTAGTCAATCCTTTATTATTTGTATCATAGAACGTTTTAATCGAACGCTGGCTCAACAATATGCTGGATGTCGTCAGACTACTTTCTGTGTCATGACTGTATTGGGTCTTACAGAGGATATGCATTTCACGATTAGCCTGATTCACAAATTCTTTCCAGGGTTTACCATCGTAATAAAACTCATCAACAAACGTAGTATAGCGTACAACATATGCCTCTTCGTCGTTATCCCATGTCCAAAAATCAGTATCCTCATCATTGCTATGTTCCGACAACTCTTCTAAGACATCCCGAATAGTAAGTAGTTGTTCCTTTTCGGAGGGATACTTTACATATTCTTTTGATGCATTTTTGTTTCTAATAAACTTAACCCACTCGATATCTTTGATATCCCCTTCCTGATGATCTGTTGAATAATTATATTCTCCTGTACTATACGGTGTTTTAACCCTAAAAGCCAAATTACTAAGCTCATCTTTATAGAATGTTACACATTTCGTTTCATAATGGGCATCCAACAATACATTTTGTGCCGAACGGACAACAGACCCTTCTGCTCCCGGTTGTCTTTCCTCATCACCGGAAACAACTTCCCATACTATATTTTCAACACCATTGACTTTAACATCATAAGTGTAATTCTTATTTCGTTCACTGGCAAAATCAGAAACGGTTTTTCCCAAATGTACGGTATAAGTCACATCGGCACTTGTCTGCAACTCCATACTTCCATTTTTATACGCATAAAACGAACCTTTCAAAATAACATAAGTGGCATCATCATCGGCATATTCAAAGACTTTACCATCATCTGCTCCCACATTTCCACCCGCTTGTTTTTGTTCCCTCTCCCGCTCATGCTGGTTCGCCGGAACCTTGTTTTCATCTTTCAGGCCTTTACGGTTTTCCATCATATAAAACGTAAAACTACCTCCTTTATACACCTGGTTTGTTGTGGAAATATCCGTTCTATCTCCCTTTTCATACTTTTCAAATGACTGGAATTCGGTATTAAAATAATCTCCATCTCCCTTTTCACAATCCTTGTCCAACAACAATACATTTGAAGTCTTAGGGACATGAATTATACGCCATTCTTTTGGAACAAACACAGAATCTCTCTTTGTAGTACTAATTTTAAATGTAATTTTAGAGTCTAAATGCCTTAACTCAATCTGCCCGTCAATATTGACCTCCTTATTTCCATCCTTAGGAGCTGGTATTTCATAATATCCGGCAATATCTTGATTAGCACACACCAAATGTCCACTCATTAAAAGGGCTCCTCCAATACGGTTAACAGAGGGTTCACCCATTCGGAAAGTCATCGCTTCCAACTCTTCCAAAGACGAAACGGCCTTCAGTGCTTCTTCCGTAGCATATCCGCTTTTCACAGCATTTGCCACAGCATAAATACGTCGTGCGCCAGAAGTCACGTTATTCTCGATTCTAATCGTTTCAGGTCCGTTATTGCCGGTCGAATAACTAAAAAGTTCTCCATGCTCTTTTTCCCACGAAGAGCCGGCTTTACGAAATACATACACAAACACATCATAGACCTTATTCTCCTGCTCCTTTTCCAACGCAGCACGCGTAGTTATCTCTTCTTTGTCTGTCGCACCCAACTTCAGTTTCAAGGTTACAGGAATCCCTTCCACAACCTCAGTTTTTTTGACCAAATCTTCATCCTGACAAGCATTGAACAAAAACAAGCTCGTCAAAAAAGCAACTATATATAGATTATATCTTTTCATCGTTTATTATTTTTAATATTACATCACGCCCCATATACATTAATCAAACTCAATAGATATATCATTTCCGGTTTCCAGATCAATAACCTTCCATTTCAACACAGGCATAACATCCAAACTTGGAGTACATACACCTGTTACTTTATATAAATGGCCTTTTATAATTTTCGAACCATCAAGTGTTATCATATAGTCTTTTCCATTTGCAACAGAGCCTCCTTCCGATACACTAATTTCCGGTTCTCCTTCTTGCTCGTAAGTGCCATTGTTAGTTTTTTCAGCGTCCTCCCAACTATACCTCCACAAAGCTCCTCTAACCCGAGTCCATATTTGTATTACATAAGAGTATTTGACATAAGTAGTCTTGGTCGTAGTTGTACTTCCACCAATACCACAATTAACAGTTAAAGTAATATCCTTTCCCTTATTGTTTTCATATGTGTAAAAGGTATTACCTGTAATGGAAAAATCACTCTTTGCCTTATACATTTGATTTTCTATCGTACTTGTACTAAAAATTGGCAAAGCAGACTGAGTATTGATACCACCTATTGTTTTACTTTCATCAACAACCAGATTATCACCTATCGTTTTAATAGTTGTTTCAACTTTAGTTTGTTTATAAAACTTCACACGATAATAATTTTTTGACCATCTACTTTTTCTATAAAAATAATAGTAACCATCGGGAGTTTCATCAACATCCTCCTCCCAATCAGGATTCCATGTCTGCTCCTCTATATTGTTATAACCTGTAAGATCCACATGTCTTAATAAAGCATCTCTGATACCTTTGTCGTTCGGAACCACATATTCGGCTTTTGCACCTTCATCGACAGTCGTATTTTCAGAGCCACCAGTTCCTTCAAAGTTTTTATCTAAAGTAACTCCGCCAAAATCAATTCGTGCGGTCAATTGTGTCAATGGTACTTTAACCACATTATCTGATGTTGTTACTTCCTGCACCGCATAACCGACTTTAACCAACTCATCTGATTCGAAATCAGTCGTTGTTTCCACTAAATTCTTAAAATCCGAATATGCCGATCCCTCTCCAACTGTTGCACCACTCCTGTTTTGTGAGTTTGCTATCACCAAAAAAGAGATTTTTTTACTTGCGACTCCTTCAAGTTTCATATCCTTCAATGTATATTTATAAGAGGGGACTTCACCTTTTGAACTCGTCTCAGGATCAACCCCAACAAGATCTCCCGAATCAATAGCGCCTTCATAATACTTAATACAGGGAGGATCTGCTTCAGACTGTGTTATATCTCCGTCAAAAACGGCTATTATACAATTTCGGATCGTGATTTCATCCGTTGTTGCATATGTGTAATGTTCATCCGCTGCTGCTTTTGTCTGTGTATCTTTTACAGAAAAAACGATTGAAAGATCTCCATTATTTACTTGCGGCTCTATCGGCTCTTCAGATGTACATGAAGTAAGGGCTCCAATTGCCACTAACATTCCAATGATTATATTTTTTACTTTCATAATATATATATTTTACCCATTTTACTTAATTGACAGGACTCATGGGCACATCATTAAATGTACTATCATCAAAAATCCAATCGTTGGTGTAACATACAATGTCACAATCAACCAAATCACTTGTCACATTAACCGTTGCTTTCAACTGATACCAATAACCGGCCTCTACATACACATGTCCGCTGTTATTTGTAAAACTCCCATCTTCCTCGCTCGGACGGTTGATTATATAAGAACGGTTATAAATTTTACTGTCATTCCCTTCCGTTACTGAAAAGATCAACGTTAAAGTTACAAACTCAGCTCTTCCTCCTCCATCTGTATTAGGGTAGACATCTGCGCGAAGTGGATAGTGGCCATCATCGCCATTATAGAAACCAGGAGTGCGCGGTAAGCTATATGTCGTCTTATCAAAATCAAAACGTCCAGTCGTCACACCACTCTTTAGATCTTCCAACCATCCTCCTTGTGTTTTCAAATTGGACAAACTTACTGATTCCAACTTAACAACAGGACGTTTATCTGTTTTATACCTCACTGCAAATTCAGCCAATTCGACAATTGCAGTACGAGATTTAACGGTGATAGCTGTTGTAGCCGTACTCAGATTTTCAGTTGTGGAAGAGCTACCGACAACCTCTGTCCAGTCAATCGCACCTTCACCGATTTTTAAGCGATAGTGGGCGTCATGTTCCACATAGTTTTTTAAATCATCATAATCGGAACAGGCCAATAGACTTTCCGAATTACCCGGGTTGTAGTTAACAACCGCAACGGCTTTAGTTGCCACATTCACTTTGGTCAAAAACCTGATTTCTTGTGTAGTAGCAGTACTATTATAAGTTTCAGTATGAACCCCGACAACCTTACCTTCTGAGTCTAATAGGAATAAAGCACAAGAAGCAATCGCATCGGCTACATATTCCTGAGGATCACTGCTATTACCTGTAGTCGCTTTCGTTTGAGTACCCTCCAAATTAATTACTGCAGAAACATAGGCCGAACCGTCTTCAGGAACTAACTTAGAGGAATCATCATCTAAAATGCTATCTTCCATCGAGCAGGCTGTTGCTACAAACAAGAAGCAAACAACGGAGAGTATATTCTTCAGTTTCATAACCTAATATTTTTTCGTTTAACTTACGCCAACAAAAGTAGGAGGAATATAAAGAGGGGGCGATAGGCGAAACTTTCAAGATTAATAGGTAAAAATACCAGAAGAAAGATTGAGAGGCGTACCCTTTAAATGCGATAGAAATAACTACAAAACAAGAGGCTCGGATAGGAAAGAGAAGGGAGAGGCAGAGATTTCAGGTTTTTAATAGAATCACCGTTACTTATGAAAGGTTTGGCTATGAAAACAGGGTAATAAGGAATAAATAAAATTGTGCCAAAAACGTCATACTCATACCGATAACGTTTTTGGCACAATTGCTTATGATAATTTAATTGCAACAATCAGTTTGCATCTTCTTCATTCTGCTCGATCACGTTCCACGGAGCAACATCGATTGTTGCGGCAACGTGAGCGTTCAGCTTGATATCATCTTCGTTTTCAGAGCCTTCTCCGGTAATGGTGATATTCAATTTATACACATGGTTCATCAGAACTTCCGGAACATCGTCTGTCCCGTTATCTTTCAGAAGGACACGCATGTGCTTCGTAGAGACTACACCTGCTGCATTCTTAAAATCAACGACCAAAATAATACCTGTTTCATAAATACCATCGGTATGAGCAGCATCTACATTAGAAGCAGTTCTTTTTGCATTAGAAAAAATGTATTTTACAAACTTATTCTCACTAAAAGTTTCTGTTTTTTCTTCACCGTTACCTGCTGTAAGAGCATAGTCTGCACTTATATAGTTTTCATTGACAGTACTGTTAGGAGCAATCCAATACTGGACAGGACGATATTGTTCAGATTCATATCCTCTTACATAGTCACCCGTACTTTCTGCAAATTCAGACTGAATTTTAACATTAGCCAAAGCGATCTTTCTCAATGTGATAGAAGCACCCGGGTAGGCCGTCAATTTTAACTTTACAGATTCAACCTGTACCCTTGATATCAAACGAGTCAAAACAACATGGTCTGCTGATGTATAATTTGATGGTGGTGTTTGAGGATCTTCCTGCGAAACAGTCGCATCTGTAACTACTCCACCGTTATCTTTAACCCAATTCTCATACCACCCGGTACTTCCATCCTCCTTTTTAATATTGGGGCGAAGTCCTGTAATTTTGATTTCTTTGCTAACCATTGGAAGAACAGAACCTATAGCATAGGAATCAGCATTCTCTGTTAAAACCATATTTTTCAAAGCCCCCAATGTAGCAGGAGTTGAAATATCTTTGCAATTACCCAAAAATACGACTATAAAATTATCTATCGAAGATGTACCATCGGCAGTAGGAGTAACTTTTACTACAAGATGCTTGATATCACGAATCGTTTCATTTCCCTCCACGGTTTCTGTCTCGGAAGTAACAAAAGTGGCATTATCATCTGTCCCTTTAAATATCAGAGCCGTCAATTTTTGAACTTTAGCTTCCTTCTCAATTTCATTTCCACCCTCGCCAACCGTTGATTTTGTCTGTAGAGCAGCCGTCACCCCGAAAGATACATAAGCATCCACCTCTCCCATTTGGGAATAATCGGTCGTTTCGTCCTTTGAACAGCCCGCCATCGTACAAACGGCTAAACCTGCTAAAAAAATATTCCGTAGTTTCATCACTTTATAATTTTAATCATTTATACTTTAATTATTTTACCCTCTCACTATTTTACCACAACCTCCTGGTTGACAGGCCCCCACCCTACAACTTCAACACTTACGCTCAAATCTCCGGTAGAAGGTGTCGGGGGCGTGGGAGGATCGGGCGGTGTCGGATCATCAATATCGATCCCTTCGAAACTGTTCGGGCCGAAAGTAATGTTCAGACGATAGATGTAATTACGTTTCACATACTTATGGGGATCGCCTTTCAAAACAACCCCGTTCTCATTGATTATAGCGGCAAACTCTTTCGTCTCTGCCTGATAATTGGATGTTGCCAGAATTGTAGCATTCACAACAAGCTGTGTCGGATTGTTGCTATCCGTATTTTCCATCACATACTGGCGGAATGAGGTTCCGGAAAGCGGAAGGTCTTGCCCCAAAGTGACAGCAGAACTGTTTCCCAAATTCCCATCGGCCATAACTGCCCCCCAATAAGCCGTGCTGGCAAAACGGGAAGCGGTTTTCCGGTTGGAGACATAGAGGCTGTTGATGCGGACGGTACGGCCTTTCAGTTTATTGTTCGTATCGAAATTTGTCGATGCACTCTTCAGTTCGATGCGGGCAGCCAGACGGGTCAGTTCCAATGGAGAAGAAATATTGTTGATATTCGTCTGCGTCGAATACCCGATATAGTTGTCTCCTTCTTCTAACCGGTCGTTGGAGGTAATCACTTGGGCACTCATGGCAAGGTTCGACTGCGATTGGTCTGACAACTGCGCCAGACGATTCTGGAAATCGCTGTAAGAAACCACCCCACTAAAAGCGTTCGCAGGGACATTGGCTAAAATGGCTATCATGGCATTTGTCGCTTTTGTCGGGACGTTCAATACGGTGGCCTCTCCACCGGAAGCAGACATACCGTCCGTCCAATAGGGATCGGCCAAAATTTGCGAGCCGTCGGGAGTAAATGAAAGAACTGCTATGTTATTAATATTTGTCTCGCCTTCGAGCGCGTTTTCGTCTCCGCCCACTTTCAGTGATGAACCCGGAGCAGAGGCTTTCACCTTGATGTCCAGCGTAGCATCTTTCAGATCTTCCACATTCACCGGCTGGCTGTCTTTCGAGCAACTTGCCAAAACGAACAACGACAAACCGACTGCCATTATATTTTTTATCTTCATACCTGTACTTCTTTTTAAAAGATTAAAATATTATATCTTCTTCCACTACCCCCCACGGAGTGATACGCATCTTGGCAGAAATAGTACCATCTTCGCCAAACAGGAGCAGCACATCCAAACGACCTCCTTCAGGGATTTCGAACGGATCGCCATTGTCATCCACATAAACGGTCTTATTGACTCTCCCATCCTTGCTGGTGATCGAGATGCCAAGGTCCTCACCGGCGAAGGAGTTCTGCTTGCCGCCGAACATGGCCTTGTCAATAACACCGGTCGTCAACCATTCCTGTGCCGTGTCGTAAGTTCCTTCCGGATGATAGGCAACGCTGTCACCGGTCAGTGCTCCACTATTGTCATGCGTATCCAACGTACGGTTAATATAGAAATCGAAATCTGCTGCGCTCTTCAGGCCATAGGACTTCAACGCATTATTCAAACCCAACGTCTTGATCGTGTAGGTTCCGGTTTTAAGACGGATCACCACTTGGCCGTCACCACCGACGATACCGCTACCGAGCGAAGTCACCTCTTTCGTTCCGAAATAGAGGCTGTCGGGTGATTGGGCGAACCCGTCTTCCGAACTCTTCAGCTGCACCTTCAAATCGTCCAGCTGCTTCGGGTCCGTAACCGACTGGTTGCCACCTTTGAGGTTTCCCCAGGCAACGATATGCAGTTTTGTGTTGTCCGGATAGTTATCCAGTTTGATGACTTCCTTGGCAAGTATGAAATCTTTGCTTAGATTACGCGTCTCAAGCAATTTCCTGTTTTCATCGAAGATATATAGAGTGGCATCTTCCACCAATCCCAGACTGGTAATATCCATGATATCCATCCCGTTCAGCCCTTCAACCTTCAACGTCAGTTTGCTACATTCAGCCAGATCGTCTTTGATGCAACCCGTCAGCATGGCCGCAAGTACAGCCGCCACTAGTAAAAGAGACTGTTTTATACATGTTATATGTTTCATAATACTATATTTATACCTTATTATTACCCTATTCCACATCAATCAACTTCTTCATCGATTTCGATCACATTCCAGTCTGCCACCTTAACCTGCGCAGCAACATGCGCGAAAGCGGCAGGGGTAAACGGATCATCCGAACCAGAACCCAATATCTGCACAGTCACCCTATACTTGGTATTGCGCTGGATATGGACAGCTTTCTTTCCCTCATCTCCCTCGATCGTTCCGCCTTGACGCCCATCATTAACGATAACCGTATAATAACGATTGTTTTCAGTTACGACATCATCTCCGATCTTATATCGATAAGTGCCTCTCAAGACTAACAAAGTGTAGTTATGTTTTCCTTCCACATTGGTTTCACCGTTTTGGTTCGGATAGACATAGCAAGGAGCGACGGCACTTGTGTTTTTCCAGTCGGGAGTTGTAGTGTTTACATTCGTTCCCGTCCGAGCTTCTATTATCTGAACCGGGTCCAGAACCCGTAGCATTGAATTATCGCCTTTGGCTTCTCCTGTTTTATAGGTCCCTACATAGGATGTAAAGTTTACAGGAGCCAAATAATACGTAGGATCAAGAGCTCCATTTGCCAGCGGCGACTGCTCGATAGTCTTTACATCTCCATAAGTTCCGATTCCGGCCGTACTTTTCACATTGGCTACAAAAACAGAATCCAATGTGAAACTGACATTTTTATATTCCGGATTTCCGTCATCCGGTGTCTCCGGCAGCAAAACTCCCTCCAGGTTGATAGCCGCAACCGTACGGGTCAGCTCAACAGGATTGTTACCGTAAATTTCTGTCCCTGCACCATATCCTTCAACTGTTATTGTTCCTTTTTCACCGAAACCCACGAAGTTCGTACCCGCTACAAGCTCAACGTTCAAAACCTCGCTGCTCATCGTAAGTCCCTTTTCCTTCGTTTCCGAAGAAAGGGGAGTTGCAAGTTTGAGCACATCAGCAACCGTCAGACGGGCACTCGAAACAGTGCTGTTGACAGAAGCCGTCAGTTGGTCCAGTACATCGGCATCCAAATTGGCAATCAGCAATAAATTGACTTTTCCCGACATCACTTCTCCTTCAATCACAGGAGCACTTGTCGGATTTTCATAATTATGGGTAAAAAGGGCAGCGATTGTACCAACTCTGATATTATTGTCACTGTACGCCCCATCGTTGAAGACCACCGCCGTCAACGTTTTCACTTGGCAATCCCAAGTGGTGGTCGTCCCGGTAACATCGTCGTCTATAAATCCGCCTTTTGTCTTTACCCTATTATCCGTTTGGACAGCCAGTGACAATGTTGCATCCGGCACAACAGGCGTAATCGCCAGACTCACCGGATCATCATTGTCCGAGCATGAAAAGAATGCGCAGACTATTAATGTTATCAAAAAGTAACTTTTCAGTTTCATAGATATAAATATTATTTTGTTTTTTCACCTTCATAAATAATCACAATACAAAGATAGGTTACAAACAAAACGGAAAAGATAGGTAGTTCTCTCGTTGTTTATAGACGAATCTATCAAACTTCCGATGTGATAGTTTTAGCTCTTATCTTGCGATATACACCAATAAAGCAGAGGGTAACAGCGCTATATATTCCCTTCGCATAAAAACAAAAAAGTGCTCCCTGTCCGGGAGCACTTCTGGGGATATTTTAAAAAAGGCGATTACTCGACCGGAGTAACTTGAGAAACTTCATCCCAGTCAGAAACCTCAGTCTTAACATTCAGAATAGGTCTATCCCCTCCTTCACCACCACCAATACCAGCAACAGCTAAAGAAATTTTATAGCTTTTATTTGGAAGGATACCTGCACCGTTGTCTTGTCCATTTACTTCACCAGTTTTACCAATCTCAATATTGTAATAACTGTTGTATGTATTATTAATTACCACACCGTTACGTTTGGCATTCTCCACAATCATTTTACCATTAAGAGTGAAAGCGGTAGGATTGGCATTCGTATACTCACCTGATTCATCATCTTTAGTTGCTTCATTAGGCAATACATAGAATACAATAGATTCAGGCTTTGTTACCGATACTGCAGCCGCTGTTGTACCCACTACATATTCAGCAAAAGTTTCAGTATCATCCGATTTTATGTAAGAATCAGTTTGTTCACCATTCCGATGACCGTCCCATACCCAAGCGTTAGCAGCCAAACCACCGACAAAATCATTTCCAACAGCATAGGATCTTCCATTATTTGAGCCGCGTTTTGCAAAAGTAACCGTAGATTCTTTGGGAGCCATGTTTACAGAAGCTGAAATAAAATCAAATTTAAACGTACCGGCAGTAAAAGCATTTTCATTTCCCTGCTGCGACAGATCCAAGGTCAGGCCAACCAACTCTACACGAGCCAGATCACGAACCAAAGTCAATATCGTGTTATTTTCTCCGGCAGCAATTGTTACATCTGTTGAAAGACCATGCATCGGTAAATTTGTTCCCTCGATATTGGCTGTAACATTAATTACCTTATTCGTTGGCACAGTTGTCATTTCTTCTCCAAAATTAGCAAAACCCACACAATAAAGCTGCTGACCTACTTCTAAATTGTCAAAAGTGTAAGTATATTCCGATTTAATTTCCGAAGTAAGATAGACACGATTAATAACAGTGCCTGTTTCTTGCTCAAGCAAAAAGATATTAATATCATTTACAGCTGTTTCTGTCCCGGCTGCAATATCCGCCTTTGTAGACTTTACGCCAAGATCAATCGTCAGAGAAGCATCTCCCTTTGCGTCCGGCCCATTCTCAATCACATCATCATTCGAACAGGAAGCGAACGCGCATGCAATCATTGTTGCATACATTAAATTTCTTAGTTTCATATTTCTCAAAATTAAAATGTTAATAAATTCGTTTATATAATGATCTTTATTTTTCTTACCCTATAGCTGCTGAGCTGTTCGGAACGACTATTGTGTTTTTGTGTTGTCCTAATCATCCTTATCTGTCTTATCGTCTTCCGACATTGCAAAGGTGGGAGAAAAAGTAAAGACGCATTAGAGGCATGACTATCAATTATAATCGGTAAAACTCTAAGTGGCCATTTTGATTTATTTGCACCTATTTTTGAGATATTTCCAGTTTGTATGGTGCCTACATTAAAACAGAATATCCAGCCTTAAGCTGGAATTCCGTATTGTGAAGGTGTAACTCCGTATTGCTCGGTAAAGCGTTTACGGAATGTAGCCGTATCGTTAAACCCCACCATTTCGGCGACTTCCTGTACGGAGTATTGCTGGCTGGCAAGCAGTTCGGCGGCTTTTTTCAGCCTTATGTTGCGTGTCAGTTCAAGGATACTCAGATCTGAGTATTGTTTAATCTTTCTATACAAGGTTGGCAGACTCATATTCAATGAGTCTGCCAGTACTTTTGCCTCAAAAGTAGAGTCATCGAGGTGTTTCTCTATGTTTTTGACAACGGCATCCATGAATGGGTTGGTCGACAGCGTGTTTTCTTCATCGTGCGAAACAGCAGAAGAATTAGAGAAGTAACGTTTCATATCGTCACGCTTCTTCATCAGGCTGTTGATCTTGCTCCGCAGAATTTCTACGTCGAAAGGTTTCGTGATGTAATCGTCAGCACCCGCTTCGATACCGGTAATCACATCTTCGCTCTCGACTTTGGCTGTCAACATCACGACAGGCGTCTGCGCCATCTTGGGATCGTTCTTGATCTCACGGCAGGTCTCGTAGCCGTCTTTCACCGGCATCATGACGTCGCAAAGGATCAGGTCCGGCTCTTCTTTCAAAGCGACGTTTATCCCATCCTGGCCGTTGCGGGCTTCCAATATCTGGTATTCCTTATTAAAGACATGCTTCAGGAACCAGCGTATCTGGTCGCTGTCGTCGATCACAAGGAGTTTCTTTCCGGTTTCCTTCTTTTGCGGAATCACATGGATCAGTTCGGCGATCTCTTCTTTCTGGCGGGCATTCAGTTTGACCAGGTCGGATTCGGGTTCCACAAACTCGACACGACGGTCCAACAGATGCTGCTTGCCAAGCGGGATCATGATTGTGTAGGAAGTGCCGTTCTTGTCCGACTCGCTTCGGTACATACCGCCTATCGCATCGGCCATGTCCATGATCTGCTTCAAGCCGCGGCGTGTACTTTCGTCTTCATCCAACCCCTCGTCTGTCACAACCAGTGCGCTGTAGGCTTTTCCGTTTTCATTTACAACAGATATATCGAGTGTCACTTTCCCATAAACAAACGTATTTTTGAAGGCATTCGACAGTAACATACGCAGAGCGAACTCCATCTTGCGACGGTCCATCCAGACCCAAAGGGCGGGTGTCTGCGTGTTGATACGGAAATCGACGTTGTTCATGGCTACCCAATCGACAAAGATATCGCAGATCTGGCGGGCAATCTCGACCATATCGTAACGGGCAATGCGCAAATAATTGGCGACATCGTTCGAACGGCGCGTACCGATCAACTGGTCCGCCAAGTCCTGCATGGCAAGTGTATTACGATAAGCGGAAAGCAACTGGGTAGACATATCTTTCTCCGGATCGTCGTTCTGCACCACCAAAGCAAGAGAACCCAACACTAAGGAAAGCGGGGTGCGCATTTCGTGGATCGTCTCGATAAAGAAGTTGTCGTTGATACTCTCAGCGTCTTTCAGGCGTTTTTCCGCTTCGGCAAGCTTGTCGGCGGCTTCACGCTGGATCATGTCGTTTTCCTTAATCTTGGTTACGATGAGCTGCTCCAACTCTTTCTTGTTATTGTTTAATGTAGAGATCACCAACTCCAGTTCGTTATTCTTCCGGACCAAATCACTATTGGCTTTCGCCAAATCGTCATTCTGCTCCCGTAAAACCCGGTATCTTTCTTCCTGTTGCTCGATTTGCCCTTCCAACGACTTATTCCGGGAATCAAGTTCTTCATTGCGGGTATTCACTTCTTCGTTTCGGGAGCTGATTTCTTTATTCAAACTTTCAAGTGCGGCGTTTTCCTTGATGATCCGATCCGAGCGGTCATTCATATTGGAATGTAATTTTCTCACATAAAGAAACAGGGGGACAAATAAAAGCAGTAGAGCAACCACCACAATCAATGTCTCACTTCCGAATAGTTGTCCGTTTTCATTGGCAGCCAAGATTAATGAAGTACTGAAAAAAACACCTGTCAACACTCCACTCACCCTCCTGAACAGAGATTTTTTCTTCATATTTATATGCATTTATTATATATCCTTCTATAAATCAAAACTCATCGTCAGCATTGCACTACAAAGATGGCAAAAATATTTTTCTTACGAGATATTTAACACCAACTATTTTTCAAAAATATCATGATAATCATATATTTTTAAATGTACAAAATCGTTACAAAAACATGACAGCATCCAAATTTCATCCGATAGACGCAATTAAAAATAGAGTATCAAAAAACTCTGCCCCATCAGAACATGACACAAAGACCTACACTTTGACACGTTTAACATCTTTTACGCACGTATTATTGTAGAACAGAAAAAGACATTTTATTTTTGTATAAAAATAATGGACAGAGATTCAGACGAGTGCTTATCGGTTCCAAATAAGGTATTATGGAATGCAGCTTGTTTCATAGCAAACAATCATTAATTATCAATATTCATAGTATCGGAAACTTTTCAAAACAAGCTTCTCTAAATGAGTTGTCCATCAATAAAATATTTCATTTGATTTATTTTACCCTCAATTTTTTATATGCATAGGCGTACATCCGGATTGTTCCGCGTGTGCGCCACTTTTTTTTGCCTGTTTTATGCACGTACATATACATATTTTATACACGACATAGAAGAGGCATTATATTATGAATATTCAGAAAACCTATCAACTTAGGCAATCACCAACTTCAAGGGAAGAATCGATAGTTTCACCTATCTCAGCTGATACATTTACCAGCGAAATGGTAAATCTAAAAACAAAATCCGAGTCATGACAGAATCAACCACCTTCATGATACTTTTACCTGCCTTTAAAAGAGGGGTAGACCTTTCAATAATGAATGATAATTAATACCTTTACCATGCAAAAATGAGATAAACAGCCCTCATAAAGAGATATTCTCCTGCCATTTTGATCTGTTTAACATATTTTATATGAGAAATTATTGCAGCATTCGAAAACCCATGATATCTTTGCAGTATCAAAAAAGGAACGAAGGTTTTGATGAGGGTCTTAACCTAACAAAAGTTCCTTCAGAGTATAGGGTTTTAATTAGCATATAAAAAAATTAGGGTCATGAAAAAGGGTAAAATTTTCACAAATTGTTTGTTTTCTATTTGGACATTGTCCGTTATTCTATCTTTCGCAAGTTGCTCCTCCGATGGTGATTCTATTTCAATCATAGATGAAAGAGTTCCACTGGAAACAGAAGCACCTTTTTTCGTAATCTTGAAAGCATACTCCGAGAATTCGGACATCACTGCCAAAGGGGACGTAAAAAGCACTACACTGTATGTTTTCGATGAAAATAACGATTTCTACAAACAAATCACAGTGGACAATGATTATCTTTTACAGGTTAAGCCGGTCGAAATAAACTGTCCGGGATCCGACAAGATCACCGTCATCGCTTGGGCAGGCCTTTCAAGCAATAGCGAAGAAATCAGCAATATGAACCAGGCAAACGTCATCTCAGACCTGCAAGTGAGCCTAAAACACAATAATGGCGTTGCAAACAATCTGCCGGGAGACTTGTTTTATGGACAAATCGTTCTACATCGTTCTTCTACAAAAGCAACTTCGCAGGAATTAAAGATCGAACGCAAGGTGTCTTCCATGTCGATCTTGACAAAAGGTGCTTTAAAGGTATTTGACTCCAAAGAAGGCAATTATTATTACAAAATCAAAAGAACTAAAAGCTCATTCAACTGCAATGGTGAATTGACAGGCAATGATATCGAATATATTATTCCAGCTACTTTAAATAATAATGGCAACCTAACCACAGGTATATTCTCCATTTTACCGGCTGATAATATGACTATAGAGCTTTACAGAGATGACGTTTTAGTTCTTTCTTCCGAAAATGTCAAAAATTCAGAAAACGTGGCTGCAAACGAAGGAGAACAAACAAATATCATTTTTGACCTTTCCCGCAACAATATCAATATTAGCATTTCAGAATGGGGTACTGTTATTCAGTATGTTACAGTCGGATAATTCGACCCTCAATTTTTTTATATGCAATAGGTGCACATTCGGATTATTCCGAGTGTGCACCACTTTTTATAAATATGCGATCCTTCGTGATAGGAATACCAGCCAATATGATACAAATACAATCGTTAATAAATATTTCATCTGATTACAAGCATTTTGCATTATCACGAATGATATGAGTACGATGCCCGTATGATATTTTTACCACGCATATAAACACTATTGATAGCGTAACTTTGTAGCAAGAAATAACACAATACAATTTGTGAAATTTTACCCTATACTCTGTTTGCACGAATCCCTTAATTCTGCAAGCAAACCTAATTAATATAACCGTGAGGTTACATAATTATCATAAAAGTCCAGGCTCTCTGCTTCTTTTTAACAAGAACAGAAAACCTGGACTTTTTTCATACCTCCCACTTTACACACCGAAAACAGGTTCATGTTTCACAGCTCCAAGTTCTAAATCATCATTTACCAATCTACATTTTCCCTGTTGTCACTTGTAATATCCCCCCCCTAGAACCAGAGAAAATGACAAGTTTGCAATGCAGATATTTATCCACGAAAGATAAAACCGAACAAAAGTCGTTAATGCTATCCCTCGTTTTTGATTACCTGATAAAACGAAAAAAGACTTCGTAAACTAAACGTTTACGAAGTCTTTTTTCGTGTAGCGAGACCCGGGATTGAACCGGGGACCTCATGATTATGAATCGAGTACTAACCGATGTCTTCCTATTTCTTTGCGTTTCACACTCTTACTTAAGTGGCTCTTTTTCAATGGTAAATATAATATTTCTTTTTCATCCGTAATCATGATATTTCTTCTGTTTTCCGGTGATTTGTGCAATTTTCGTGCAAATATCCTATTCTTTATTCTGATAGTAGGCAAGTATGTATCGAGAAATTTGGAATGATAACCATTGTAATGTTTTTAGCCTATTCTTCTTTTTTAATTGGCATTCCCATATTGTAATAATATGCCAACCTTCTGCCTTTAAAATTCGTAGATTTTCTTCGTCTCTTTTACGTGTTGCCTCTATTTTATTCTTCCACCATTCAGTATTCGTTTTGGGTAAAACAAAAATTTTACAATTAGGATGTCCGTGCCAAAAACAACCATTTATAAATATAACTATTCGATACTTGGTGAATACAATATCAGGTTTCCCTTTAATGTCTTGTACATTAACTCTATATCGAAATCCACTACTAAACAAGTATTTACGTACAATCATTTCTGGCTTCGTATTTTTACTACGAATCATTGACATATTATAGCTTCTTACTTGTTTAGAATGAACATCAGCCATTTTCTTGTTGTTTACTTAAATGCTTATTTACATAATCAAATATATTCAAAGCCAAACCTCTTGCAGCCATATAGGGTACTCCATTACCTATTGCTTTAAAAGCATTTGTCAATGTTATATCAAGAGGTAATACAAATTCTTTTGGTAGGGATTGTATTGCTAGCGCTTCAGATATAGATAATCGTCTTGGCTTATAGGGGTGCAAATGTACTTCATTATTACCGTACGCAGCCGTAGGCGAATATCTCCAACGGTGTAATCTTTTATAAGATTTCTTTTTATCATCTCCTTCTTCTATTTCAAGAAAACGTTGTAAGCCTTGTCTTGGAACAAAATACTGATTACTATTAGGATGATGTTCTACATCATTCTTATCAAACCAATATTGAACCGTTAATTCTTTTATAATTCCATTAGGTGAAATCATTTCAGAGTTTTCAGAAAAAGGAGTCGTTTTTGGCCATTGTTTATTCAAAATATCAACAAGCTCATACTTTTTATTCTCCCAGTTAAAATCAGATAGTTCTTTATCTGAGGTCTTTAATGATAGTTTTTTTACTGTCTCCTTATGAAACCCTATCAAAATAATACGTTCTCTATCTTGTGGTGCGCCATACTCTATTGCATTGATTAATTTTTCTGTCATGAAGTATCCAGCTTCATTCATTTTGACTTTTATCTCGTCAAAAAATTCTCTATGCTTCTTCGTCCGATATAACCCCTTAACATTTTCAAACAAAAAGAAATCAGGTTGGACTAAACAAATTAAATCGACATAAGTTCCAGATAATTTACCATTATCCCCTTCTTTCCCTTTATTTTTTCCTGCTACTGAAAAATCTGGGCAAGGAGGCCCACCAATAAAACCAACAAATGGGTATTCCTTCTTAGCTATGTTTACATTATTCTTTAGCTGTTCAAGTGTTTCTTGATTCAGAAAAGTAGTAATATCAGATAATGAATATCCGAATTGTGGAGATTTTATTTTCATTTGTTTTCTAGCATATTTATATATGTCCATAAAAGGTTTATGAATTTCATTAGCATACAAGATTTCATATAAACCTGTTTTTTCAAAACCCAAATCTAAAAAACCAGCTCCTGAGAAAAAAGAAAATATACCTATTTTATTTTCCATACATTTTAAATTCTTTAATTACATTCTAAACGAAAATACGAAAGTTATTTAATACGCAGATGTAAATTAGTTTTAACTATATTATTTTAGCTATTATAAGGTAACTGATTCCATATAACATTCTAAGAAATTTTCTGTAATACCGCGTAGTTTTCTCCTCTGACATAAAGCATATAACTCTTCAACGGCGGAATATGAGAAGAATCTTACTTCCAAGTCTTTAAAATGTTCAACACCTGCTTTTTCAATTACTTTGTTACGGTCATCATCAGAAGCGACGATAACATATCTTGTTTTAATTGAAGGAATTAAATCTCGAAAGATTTTCATTCTGTTTAACCCACTTGTAACTCCTGTGGTATGTTCAACTTCCATAACAGCAGGGATACTTTTATTTGAGTCAAACCAAATACAATCTATTAAACGAGCTTTATCTACAATGTCATTACTAAAATTACTAAGTAAAGTGTTGTCTTTTAGAGATGAAAGAATTCCTTCATATTCACAAATCTTTTTATTTTGGTATTCTAGACCTTTATCATTTTCTGCAATCCATGTTTTATATCCAAGTTGTTTCCCTATGAAATATAAAGCTATTTGAATTTGAGCATGTCTTCTCTTTATTTTTATATCCAAAGGATTTTCAGACAAATGCTGTGGTAAACTTAAAGATTCATATATAACTTCTTGTGAAGGTATTTCCGAGATTTCAATATCTGTCTTTGCTTCAACTATCATATTTGCCGTATGGGGTACATCAGGTTTCCACATTAAATGTTTATGCCCTTTCTTAACAGAAATCATTCCATTTATATTCTGAATACGCCCCGGATAGCAATAGTAGAATTCTGGAGTATGAGCCATTAATGCCTCTAAAGCACTACGTGTATTGTAACTTCCTCCTAAAACTCTGTCGAAATTGATAGGGCGCTCTGGAACAAAAGCATTAGCTATTCGCCAAATCATTTCAGAAGAAATTGGATCGACTTTACTGGTAATTTCTGTTTCACCTTTATAAGGATTCCATCTTTTTATTTTTATTGGTCCTTCTGGCATTTGAATGCTATGAATCTTTATCACGTCTTTAGTTCCTGTATAGATATAGTTATACACACTGTCTCTATCTAACCTATTGATAGCACTTACAATATTACTGGCTGTTAATTTCATGAATTATATGTTATTTAGCGTTCAAAGGTAACGATTAAAATTAAGTTGAGCAATAAAAACAGAAAGGTACTCAGTTGCCTTATACATTAAAACCAAACAGGTCCAAAAATATCTGTAAATACCTTTTGAAAGCCTTGTTTAACTTATAATTTCCAAAATTGGGGGATATATTACCGGTAAACAATTCCGTTTACAAGTAATTCAAACATCATGATTAAAATCATTAAAAACGGCGTTGTTGTGTCGGTTGTACTCGACACTCGCACCATTAATAAAGAAGGTACTTATCCGGTAAAAATCAAAGTGTATTATCAGGGCAAACCAAAGTATTATTCAGTCGGTATCTGCTTGACTTCAAAAGAAGAACTTGAAGAAGCGCTTGAAGGCAAGTCCAAAGAGTGCAGAGATATTCAGGAAGAAATCGGGAAGGAACTCAGCCGTATTCTAAAGAATGTGGAATATCTGGCCGAACGCGGAACTTTCTCTTTTGACCGTCTGAATACAAGACTTGGAAAAAACATCGGCGGTACTATCAATGAAATGCTTGAAGCCAAGATAAAAGAACTGGATGAAAACAACAAGTTTGGTTCCAAGACTTTTTATCAAAGTACGCTCTCACTGATTAAGCGGTATAAAAGAAATAATGTACCAATTAGAGATATTACGGTTGAGTGGCTGCGTGATTTTGAGAAATTCTGCCTGAAAACAGTCAGTCAGACAACCTTGGCTATCAACATGAGGAATATTCGTGCTATCATGAATATTGCCAAATCTGCCGGAGTGATTAGAGAGGCTGATTATCCTTTCGGAAGAGGCAAATACCAGATAAAGGAAGGTGTAGGCAAGAAAAAAGCACTCAACAAGAAACAACTCAAAGCTATCGCCAATTATTCGGATGGTAACAAGTTCACTGAGTTTTATCGTGACTTATGGCTATTCATCTATTTCTGTAACGGTATCAACGTTGCCGATTTGATAAACCTTAAATTCTCTGACATTCAAAACGGAGAAATTTCGTTTATTCGTGAAAAGACAAAGGACCGTACTCGTGACACAAAACGGATTTATGCACCGATAACTCCTGAAATACAGTCTATTATTGAAAAGTGGGGGAACAATCCGAGAAAGAGTATTTATATATTTCCTTTTATGAAAGCCGGTGATGATGCTTGGGAACATGAGAAGAAAAAGAAGAATCTCACCAAACATATAAATGACAGAATGAAAGTCATCGGTGAAAAGCTGAACATAGGCAAGATTACAACATACGTTGCACGCCATACTTATGCTACCGTATTGAGAAACGAGGGTGTTCCGGTGTCTATAATATCACCTATGTTGGGTCATACAAGCGTAACCACTACCGAGATATATCTTGCCGATTTGGAGTCTGAAAACAGAGCCAGAAATGCGAGTTTATTGAGCTTCTAATGTCCGTATTTCTCTTAATTTAGGTAGGTCAAGCATACAGCCCGATTCTCTTGTCTAGTGGAGAATCGGGCTTTCTTTATGCTAAATTACCGGTGTGAGAGCTTAATTCTAGTTAAGAATATAGTTAAAATACCTTTTTCTTTTATATTCCGACAAAAAAGAGGATATATGTAATGTCCGATGATTCATGTATTCGGAGTATTACTAAATTCAAAAATAAATAAAGTTATGGTACGAAAGAAAAAAGAAGAAGAACAACCGGTGACTGCCGAAGTTGTAGAGACTAAAAAGAAATCTTCAAAGAAAGCACCAAAGACTAAAATGTCTACTCAAAAAGAAAGCATACAGGAAACCGGTGTTCAAGAGCCGATTGTCAAAGAAGAAAACACGAAAGATTCTTTTAAAGACAAAGATTATACAATCGATGAGCTTATAGATATGTTAGGGCCGGATATTGATTGTGAGGATGATACAGAGTTTTCATTAACGGAAGATACTTCTTCACAAGAACAGGAATACACAATAGAGGATATGCTTTCCGCATTGGACGAGTCAATCGATGATGACGATGAAGAATGTGTTTCAGATGAAATACTTGATAAATTCGACAAGACACTCGAAGAAAAAGATTTGGGCGATGATTATTTTCAGAAGAAAGAAGAACGGCTTAAAGAAATGGAGCTGGAGCATGAACTTCACGAATTCGCCATTGATGAAATGCTGAATGAATAAGAATATCTAATTTTATAACCTGCAACAGCCTCTTTATGAGATGTAACTTTGTGATATACCTTATTTTTTCTAATTTTGTAACCGTCATGTTAGTATGACGGACATATTAGAAATTTAAGGTACACGAAAGTGTTTAACTGATTCTCCGGAATAAAGTCTGGTAAACTATTAACGAACGGGAATAAGTTAGCATCTCTCGCGTCATATCCGTATATGGCGTGGGGAGACTGTTGCTTATTTTAGTTCAAGGGTTTTACCAGAGCCTATTCCGTAAAATAAGTTAGCAGCCCTCACGCTTTCGCATTTTATAAACTTCTTCTGTGTGGGCGGGAAGAATGGAATAAATACTGGTTATATGAAGAAAAATTATTCATTTATTTTAAGTTTGCTCTTGTTTGGCTCTATTCTAACAAGTTGCGAAAAGAATGGCAGTTATCAAGAATTTGACCATAATGAAATCTACAAGCATCTTTCATCTGTAAACGTTCGTGATGCAAAGATGATTTATACGAAAGAAGGTGCTAGAACTCGTTCTGGAGAATCTGGAGCTTTTGGTGGAGTGTGGAAGATTGACCAAAACGGGAATGAATCCAAGCTAATAATCACAGGTTCTGACGGCAAAACAAATGTTTTGAACATCTATGAAATCAACAAATTATCAGACGATGTATTATTGATGTTTCCTGATTGGTATGATACAAATAGGATAGAGCAAGAATGGTATAACTCACATAGTGACGACCCAATACACATAGATATCCCAAGTGAGTCGCATGGCGCAGCAACAGAATACGCAATGCTCTTGAATAAAGAAACCGAAAAATTATATAGGTTTCCGGAAAACGTATCAACACCTAATAAGAACGATAATATCTTCACTGACAAACAAGGTAATATCTATTACAAAGGCTATCTGAAAGGTGAACAGGTGTTAAAGTTGTCGCCTGAAACAATGTCTATTGAAGGCTTGTTGCCAGATGATATACGTTTTGATAATTTTTCGGTAACAGGTGATGGTTTCATTGTATATTGGAAAGAATTTGAGCAGCAACAAAATTGTCGTGTCAAATGTCCGGGAGGTAAAATCTATCCGATTACGGATACTTATACATTTGTTTTCAACGGTGATTTATATTCAGTTCGTGACAAAGAGATTATCAAGTATGAAACTATCGGTAACAATGAGTTGAAAGAAAAGAAAATCTGCACAATACCGACTGATAATACTTATTGGAAATTTATACCAAATTATGTACGCAATACAATGGTGATAAATGGAACTTTAGAATTTGACGGAGAACAGTGTACCAAATTGGATAGACAAATATCTATTGGCAATCTACGTACAAGCAAAGCATGGTATTCTTACAGTAACACAACTTTCTCTAAAACAGCAATGAAAGATTATCAAGAGTCTCAATTTCAAGTTTTAGAATATGAGATACAAGATATTTCGGCAAATTCAGAAAGCTCTAATATCACATTCGTCGGTTTCAGATATTCGGACGGTGCCAATGTTGTAGGAACTATCACAGAAACAGATGAAGTTGTAATCAACAGTATTGCTGATAACGGAAACAAAATCATCAATCTTATTTCGTTGAACTGATAATAACCGAGAGTAATACACTTATAGAATCCTCTTATTGCTTGTGCAATGAGGGGATTTTTTATACTCAAAATTTTAAAATTATGAATAACAGAATTACCCCTTACAACATTACGGAGCTGAAAACAAATGAAATATTCGTGTTCGGCTCAAACTCAAACGGTGTACATAATGGAAATGCCGCAGCAACAGCGATGAAATTCGGAGCTATTATGGGACAGGCTGTAGGAATACAGGGACAGACCTATGCAATGCCTTCCAAACACATTGAGAATCTAAAAAAACATATTGATGATTTTTTGCTATATGCGGAACAACATCCGGAATACACTTTTTTAGTGACAGAGATAGGTTGCGGAATATCCAAACATTCGCCATTTGAGATTGCACCGCTATTCAAAGAAGCGGTTCATATAAAGAACATCAATTTGCCTTTGTCCTTTTGGGATGTTCTGACCGGTGGCATACAAGCCAGAATCAAACAGATTGCCGAAAAAGAATCTCCTTCCGTTCCCGATTTTTGTCAAAGAACGGGATTGTCTTTTACTGTATTGATGAACATTTTATTAAGAAAAGAACTTCCTACCGTCTGGATTGTGCAAAAGATACTAATTGCCTTTCCGTCTATCAATGCAAGGTGGCTACTTTTGGGAGAAGGCGATATAAAGCTCACGAAACACAAAAGTTTTCTCACAAGAATAAACGATTTTCTGCATATCCTTTTCGTTTCCAAAGAAGCATGAACACGTTGTATTCTTACAACTCAAAATAGAGCTATTTTCGTCTCCCGTATCGAGCTTTTCTTCTCTCTCCTATACCTAATATAAGGAAGCAAAAACTCTTCTCGAATATGGGAGAATAAATTTAAGGTAATAAATTCTTATAATGAGTAAAATGAACTCTTTTATATAAAAAGTTTTTTAATAAAAGAGTATTAGTAAAAATACAAAATAAATATATTGTTCTATATTTTATTCATTGTGTTCACTATTATAATTTTGATAGCTATGGACAACAAAAGCGGAAATATTTTCTCTCACTGGACATCTTTTTTCATCTGAACATTTTTCTTTCTACAGACTTTCTTCTTCTTCTGGACTTCCGTATTTTATCGGGCTTCTGAGGAGGCGCAATTCGGGATGAAAAGGGCATCCGCTTACATACTCTTTTTTATTTTCCTTATCTGTTTTAATGTCGTTTTCTTGAGACTTTATACCAATAATATCTGAAACTTCATACGCATATCTGACTTCAAAACCATAAATATCCAAAATATCTTTTACTTTATAGTTATGTCGTAAGTTATAAGAAAATGATAAAATTTCAAATTTATAATTCCCTAAATATTGTAGTTCAATAAAATAATGGGGATACCATCCTATTATAATGGGAGGGGCATCTTCTGTCATCTTTTCAACATTAAAATCTTTTGGGTCAAAATATGTATGCATGGTGATTTCTTGTCTTAACATTATTCTCTTAAAAGCTTCCCAACTCCTATATCCGGCACATTCTGCAATAGGGTTTAATGTCGTATTTGAAGGCATACTATTGACCGCTGGACGAGCATTGTCCTTTTTGGATTTCTTACCGCTTGGCCAATAGTCACGTAAAACTCGTGAACTGACAGGGTGAGAGTCTTCTGTTTTTCTATTTTTTCTTATATATTCGGCTGCCTTGTCCGATTCTCTGAGGGAATATCCAGTCATATCTTTAAATGCTTCCTCTAATCGTTGAAGTAAAAATATCATTTCTTCATCCATGTATACATCTAATTATTAATAGTTGTTAAATGTGTTGACCGCCAAGAACCGCCATTTTTTCACCATATATTTGCCCCATAATTTTAAAAAAAAGGTAATATGAATGAAAAAGTAACATTTGACACATTACCGTCAGCCATTATAGAGTTGACAGAAAAGGTGGACTTGCTAATCAGTATGTTTAGTACAAAAATAGAGAAAAGAGAGGAAATTCCAAAGTATATGAATACGGAAACAGCTCTTGAATATTTGAGAAAGACAGGATTTTCTATGAGCAAATCAAAACTGTATAAGCTAACTGCTTCAAACAGTATACCTGTTTATAAAGAAGGAAACAGTTTGTTCTTTACTCAACAAGAACTTGATAAATGGTGTGAGGAAAAAATCCAAAAAAACACCCAAAGAGACGATGCTTTTAAATCAATAACCAAAAATCCTCTTAATAGAGGATGTAAAAAATTATGAATTATGGGAATACCTCAAAAAACAAACAATTTAGAAAATTTTAAAGAAAACGCTATTAATGCAGCTTTTGTTGGAAAGGCTGAAAGTATAGATGATGTCCTAACAAAGAGGTCGGTAGAGGATTATGTATATCATATGACCCGATACCAAAGAGAAATTGAAAAGAATTATACACTGAATGAAATAATTAAACACGTATTTCACATAGACTTCTTGAATGCTTATTATCATTCAGAGGAAGGTGTGCTTGCATACATTGAAAATTTGCGTGAAATTATTGCAGATTCAAAAGCTTCGAAAGATGAAAAAAGTGAAGCACGAACAGAGTTAAAAAGACTTGAGCCACCAGCAGAATGTAAGGCATCTATCATTATTGATTATTTGCTGAACATTTCTGAAAAACAAAAATTTGGTATTGGAATAATGAACGACCAAGCCTATTATTACAATGGTTGTTATTGGGAACTTTTAGAAAAAGATTTTGTCAAAAATTTCCTTTCTCTTGTTGCAGAAAGAACTGGTATAAAACATGCCCAAGCATCAAAGGTTAAGTTTGTCGACTTACTTTACAAACAGTTTCTTCTATCATCGGGATTACCTGTACAAGAAAAGACAAAAGAGGTAAAAATAAACCTGCAAAACGGAACATTTGTATGCAGAAATGGTGAATTTGATGTTCTCCAGTTTTCTCCAGATGACTTTCTTACATATCAGTTACCTTTCTGTTATGACAAAGATGCCAAAGCAGATAAGTTTATGGAATTCTTGGAATATGTCGTTCCGGAAAAAGAAGCAAGAATGGTAATTGCGGAGTATATCGCTTATGCTTTTGCAAAACACCTAAGGTGGGAAAAATGTCTGGTACTAATTGGAAGCGGAGGTAATGGAAAATCTGTCTTGATTGATATTATTACGGCTCTGCTTGGAGAAAAGAACGTGTGTCATATCCCGTTAAGTCGGTTATGTGAGGCAAATGGGTATTATCGTGCCGAAATCGGAAACTATCTGCTCAATGCCTGTTCGGAAATGGGAAGCAAGAACAGTGACCCGGAAATGGTAAAGCAATTATTCAGTAACGACCCTGTAAGTGCACGCTCTCCATACGGAAAGCCCATTACCGTATCTAATTACTGTCGTTTTCTGTTCAGTACCAACTTTATATCCAACAAGGATATGGAGCAGACCAACGGATTTTTCAGAAGATTTTTATTCATCTTTTTTAATGTTACAATTCCAGAATGGAAAAAGAATCCCAATCTGGCAAAAGAAATCATTAATGAAGAATTAAGCGGAATCTTTAACTGGGTACTTGAAGGTCTGCGAAGAATCTTAGAACCGGGACGACAGGGATTCACATATTCCGCACACATCGACAGAGCTAACAAGGAACTTGAAAGAAACAGTAACAGCGTTGCTTTGTTTATGTGTGAGGAAAACCTTCAACCTTCAGATAAGATACATGAAGATGCAAAGACATTGTATAATAAATACAAGAACTTTTGTGAAGATAATCATTACGGAGCTGTAAGCAAACAGGAGTTTTTAAGAAGACTTGAAACCCAATTGAAATACTATGTCAAGCGAAAAGCGACAAACAATGCTACTTGGGTGTATTGCGAAACAGCCAAAGAACCGGAAAAGGACAAGAATAAGAACCAATATGTTGAAAAATTTAAAGCGGAAGGAATTATTAACTCTAATAAAAAAGAATATCTATGAAACCGAATTTAGAAGTATCAATATTTCGTTGCAAAAAGAATAAAGCTTCAGTCAAAACTGTTGATATTCAGGAATGGTTATTGCAAAGGAATGAATACACACTAATCGTTGAAAAATTAAGAGAAACCGATGATGATGATGAGCGTAAGCGTCTGAAAAGTTCACTGCCAGCTATTACAGTTAGTGGAGTGTTTTCAAAACGAAGGGCTGATTGTCTGTTAAGACCTTCAAATTTAATCTGCATTGATATTGACGGGAAAGACAACCCTTCAATATCAGATATGGAAGTTTTAAAAGCAAGTTTGGCTAAACTATCATACGTTATGTATTGCGGACTATCAGCAAGTGGAAACGGACTGTTCTGTATCATTCCGTACGATGATTTTGGAAAGCACAAACTTTACTTCAATGCCTTGCAACAGGAATTTAAGGATATGGGAATTATCATTGATTCAAGTTGCAGCGATATTTGCAGGTTGCGTTTTTATTCTTATGACGAACACCCTTATGTGAATTGGGATGCAGAAGTATACACACATACGGTGGAGAAAACCAATATTGCACATTTGAAATCAAAAGAAGTCTTTTCAAAGAGAAGTTCCGACATACAAATTTCAAATGAAAATCCAAGAGCCCTATCTATTGAAGAAGCCTTGTTGCAACCGTCCAATCTTGATTTTGCAAGCGCTACTCCATTGAGCAAAACCGAAGAAGCGGAAAGGTTGCTGAATCTGGTAATTGAAAGGCAGATTGACATAACTCCAATATTTAACGATTGGATTAAAATAGGTCTTGTAATCAAGAATCTGTTCGGAGGCAAAGGACTTGATTTATTCTTGCAAGTGAGCAGTTTTCATCCAAAATACAGTCAAGAAGAAGCGGAAAGCAAATACTTTGAGTTAAACGAAAAGAAATATAAAACAAATACTCAAAGTCTGTTTGAAATTGCAGCAAAATACGGAATTTACCATTAGTCATTTAAAATAATATTATTATGAACAAGAAACCAAAAGATAAAAAGAAAAGTAAAATTTCATTCGTATAATACTGACCACTTATTTGAAATAGCTGCAAAATATGGATTTTAACAACAGGAAGAAGATACCTTTTTATCTTCATAATTAAATATTTAATAAATATGAATCACAATTTAAAAGTAAACAATGGTACAAACGAATTGGAAGTCAATGTTTCTTTAGAAAAGAATATTGCTTCCATAACTGAAAATGTTATTGTAGTGGGACAAGGTTCAGGAATGAGCTTCTGTGCGGAACAGATTCTATTATTCATGAGGAACTTTAATCAGCAACAAATTACATCAATTTATAAATAATTGAATTCATAGGAAGAAGATACCTTTTTATCTTCATTAATTTTATTTTTTTTACTTATGAAAGAGTTCTTTCAAATTGGTAACAACAGAGCCAATACAAAAACACTGTTGGAGTTAAGAATCGTACTTTGTCTAAGTCTACTTTTGGTGAGAAGAAAAGTATCGAACGATTCATGCATGATTGCAATGTACTTCAATCAGAAAAGGAATATGTATTACTTCGAGATTTATACTTGGAGTATAGTACATATTGCAAGGAAGTGGGTATTGTACCCAAGGTACAAAAGGAATTTTTGCGTTACATGGAGAAGCACTGTTTGGTGAAGCGTCATTGTACAAACAATCAAACACGTGTTTATCTGAAAAAGTCACCATGTTCTTGTGTGAGTGGACTGGCGGTAGATGAAATTCTGCAAAAGAATGATTTGGCGGCTATTAGTGAATCAGAACTTCTCAAACCTTTGAATGATAAAGGAACTGAGGAAATTTTGATTACTGATAAAGTTGATTGTTAAGAGTCCGTTGTAATGTAACGAAGCGAAATAATAAGGCTTTTGTCTTTTATTTGATTTTGTCGCGATTAAACGAGATAACTACCGGTGTGTAGCTTATCTCGTTTTTCGCATCTATTTGTGCAATTTATTGTGCAAAAAGCCTGAACTCAGGCAGAAACTCCATGTATTACTAAATAAAGCCAAGCAACGAAAAGAAAACAGAAGAAAGGGAATTTTAAAGTAGATTTATCTTACGATTTCATTGATTATCACCGTTTTACATCGAAATTCGTGCAAAATCTGTGCAAATGCCTTTATAAACAAAAAAGACACTCAAGAGCGTAAGCCTCTCAAATGCCTTATATCTAAGTTTTTACACTTTGTAGCGAGACCCGGGATTGAACCGGGGACCTCATGATTATGAATCATGCGCTCTAACCAGCTGAGCTATCTCATTTACAACAACTTAGCTTATAATATCTTTTACGGTTTAACTCATGGTTTAACAGGCAAAGCCATACCAATACTGATTAATAAATTAGTTAATTATCTCATTTTCAATTCAAATATACGCAAGATCACCCAAGTAAGCAAGAATACTCTTTGCTCGCTTGGGTGATCTTTGTTTTATCCTTGCTACTGGAAGGGGGCCTTAAATAAGAATGAGTATCTTACTTGATATTTTCGTAAGTGTATTTATAGGAATAGGAACGTTCACTTCCCTTTGTATCACGGAACGTTACCTTTACTGTCTTTACATACCCTTCCTCATCCAATTCGTAATTGTATGTTTCCATACCTTCATCCCATGTAGCTGTTTTGGGCAAGAACTTTGAGGCTTTTCCTAATAGACCTGCAAGACGCCATTCTTCAAACGGATCATTATAATCTGTACTAAACGCAACAAACAAATTACCTATATTTGGAATATCTGTATAAGTGATTGTTTCTGCAACACCACTGCTGACCATCACACCATCTTTATATACATATTCTTCAATCTCACCATCAATATCAGCTTTTATCACTTGATTGTCTGAATTATAAGTAAATTTATAATTATCTGTGCTTTCATAAGTGGTACTGCCTTTTTCTATAGCTGTCCATATTGCACTTGTACAATACCCGTTTCCATTCAAAGAAAACTTAATATTGTCAATATAGGTATATGAACCATCTTTCTCTTCGGAAGTGGCAACAGCTTCATTCCCTGAAAAAGAAAAGTCATAATCATAAGATTCCCCATCATCTTGACATACTATTTTTGAAACTTTCCCGTCATTATCATAATTAATAGCATAAGAAGTTTCATTTTTCGTACAAGTAGCCACCCGTTTAGTCACATTCTCTGGATCAATGATATTATTATCATCATCGTCACCACAAGAAACGAAGTTCACACACAAAGCCACTGAAAGAATGGCTGTTAAGAATCTGTTTGTTTTCATATTAAATACTATTTTAAATATTATTCTTCCGTTATATATTGTACATCTCTCCAATACGGATCATTTCTATATAATTCACGAGAACCTTTTGGAACAAACAATTCAATACTATTTCCTCCATCAAAAATATATCTATTATTTGTGGAAGGGGGAGTAGATGATTTGACGTGTACTTTTTTTAGATTCGAACAGCCTCTAAAAGCTTCATACCCTATTTGGGTTAATGATTTGGATAACCAAACTTCCTGTAATTTTTCACAAGACGAAAAAGCTGTATGTCCTATTTCTGTTACTTTATCAGGTATGGAAATATCAGTTAATTTCTTACAAACACAAAATGCACCATCTCCTATTTTTACGAGATTGGTAGATAAAGTGATTGAAGTAAGTTCCCATGAATATCCAAAAGCTCCATCTCCTATTTCAGTGACTCCATCTGGTAGAACAATAGAAGTCATGCTTGGATTAGAAAAGTCTCCTAATATACGTAATGTATTTGGAAAAGTTATATTTTTTATTCCTAATCCCCCTCCCCAATATTCTTCTAAGTCGTTAGGGAGAATAAGTGTTCCATAGCCTTGATTTGTTGATCCTGTAGTGTAAGCACAGGTAGGGGTTCCCAAACTGGTGATTACATTTTTAGGAGTTTTTGTTCCATCCAATCTTTCACCCTCAACTATTGAAACATCTTTCATATCAATAGTTTCTGCATATACCATGAAATCAATTGCAGCATCAAGATCTTCTTGATTTATTTGCCCAGTCAACTTTAAACTCTTATATTTTCTATAATATCCGCCAAAATCTTCCTTTGATGGAATTAATAATCTCAGTGTTCCTGCTTCATCTATGTGAATGTTATATTCTTCTTTTGCGAATTTCTCACTATCTTTCTCACAAGAAATAAAATTCATACACAATATTATTGTTAAAAACACAGCACAATATTTATTCTTCTTCATATCTGAAAAATTTAGCGTTTAAACTCATTAAGATCAAAAATAAGTTCTCCTTCTTTTCCGTAAAGACGAAGCTCTTCCATAAAACCATTACCTTTCCACAATGATTTACTTTCTAAATACTGTTTAACAAAAGGTCTTACTTTTGTGTTTAGAACAATAGAATCCTCACTTGCTTTACATTCGATCTCTGTGCGAAAAGGAATAGAATCCTCTTTCCCATTGTACCTAAATTGCACTGTATAATTATACATATCAATAAGTATTACTTTTCCTTGCCCCCTACGGAAAGTGAAATAATAAAAAAGGTGTGGGAACACTATTTACTTTATCCTATTATCAGGCTCTCGCATTGCCTTTACCACGGATAAAGCAACAGCAACCCACACCAATAGGATATAGTTTACCCTTCACAGGTAAGTATATATCAAATGATGCGGGTGCTATTGCTATCATCTTCGTGGTAATTATTCAAATTTGCGAGATTTGATAATAGAAGATAATATCAATAACACCTTTCGTTAATTATGTCCTTCCACAGAGGTTCAACGCCATGAACGTGTAGAATTGCCACAAAGTTACGAAAAGTGTTTATACATCAACCAAGTAAGAGAATGAAAAATCTTTACTTACTCTTGAATTTTTCTCTTATCCAGAAAAAGAGAAACAAACAGCCCAAAAATAGCATATAAAGAATAGCTATGATCGGATATAAATCAGGATTCCCAATCAAACAAAAAAGAACCACCAAGAAAGCCAACCACTTCATAATATCCTCCCTTCATCCAAATAAGAGTAATATCCGCTATCTGTAACTATTATATGATCCAACAACTGAATATCAAATAGTTTTGCAGCCTTTTTCACCCTGTCCGTTAATGAATCGTCTTGGTTGCTTGGTTGTTTATTTCCAGATGGGTGATTGTGGCTAAGGATCATTGCAGAGGCGTTTCCCAATATCGCAGCCTGCATAATGATCCGTATATCGGCAGATGTTGAATCCAATCCACCTTCTGATATATGTACAATCCCCAATACCCTTTTAGCGTTGTTCAACAGGATCAGTTTCATATACTCCCTGTATTGGATTGTCTCAGAATCATATATATGATTCATTAATAAGGAATAAGCACTGTTGGAATCCTTGATAACAGCCCTTTCCGAACTCTTTACTTTCGTGTTGTACGTCAATTTAACGTCACATACCTTATACATTCCTTCCATACGTTTGTAGTTTAATAAGTTAATTGATTATGAATTACGGATTTGCAAGAATGAAAGGAATACCACCAAGTAAAAGATACAACCCATATTTTCAATGTCAGACAGTAAATTCGATCAGCTAAATATATTCTATTCTGGATTGAATGGTAGTGTACCCGTCTGAACATGAAATCGTGATCGACTGATCCTGTAGGCTTTCGTGTAGGATATTCCTTTTTCTTCTCCTTACCGGATGGGGGCATAAAAGGTAGTGGACTTATGAACGCATAGAATATACTTGGTTTGGCTTACTCTTTGACGTTACCCAAGTAAAAGGAATAATCTATATATAATAATGTATAGAGAGGAAAAGTCTATGGATAGATCACGCTATCCGTTTATTCCAAATATCTCAATTTCGGCTTATTGGCTTTTTACTTTTTTCAGTTCCTAAATCTTTGTAACTTCGTGTGTTCTTCCAAGTTAAAGAGATTCTCTATGTTTCCAGATAATCCAATATTCATTCTAAAGAAACTCATTATGCAAGAATATAGACCATTTGACAGAATCGAAGTTTACAGGGAAATAGTGGAAACCATCAAAAAAAGACACATTTTGCCAACAGAGACTTATATACCTGCTCCCGTTGTTAAAAATCGGATCAGGAAAAAGAAGAAAAGCTCCTAACCGATTTTGCATTGATAATTAAGTATTTTAAGACGGATGTTTCCAGAAATGGGAATGTCCGTTTTCTATTTGATCTTAAATAAAGAAAAATCCTGAAACTGTCTAACAGTAACAGGATTCCAATCATTAGACCTTCTTTTTCGCTTAATTTTTCATATTCAGGGGATTTTTCAAGATTTTCTATTTTATATACCCACTCCTTAAAAATCCCCTAAATCCCACTTAGGCTTCTTTAAGAGATACTTATAAGGCTTTTTTGTATGGGTGTCGTCAGTCCAGAAGTAATCTTCTATCGTATTCAGCTTCACAGTGTATAAAATATTGAGCTTCTTATAGATCATTTCCAGACGATCCCTTATTTCTTCTTTTTCAATCCATACATTAAGATCGAACTCACGCTGTATGTCTTTTATGACCTCTGGTAGAAATCGGTGGATCATTTTGTCATACTCTTTTACAGCCTTGTCTATTGTACCTTTTTTATATCCAGCCTTTTCCAGTCCTTCTTTTCCTATTTTCTGGAATGCGTCAATTGTATATGCGCCTTGATCTTCTTTCCTTAAAATATCCAAGTAAAAGGAAATATCAACTTTATCTTGATCTGAATAGAGCTTGCTTAATTGTTCAGTCAACAGACGGCGTTTTTCTATATCCGTTTTGGCTTTTCTCAATGTCAACAAATCATCTTCTCCCAAAGGTTCGATTACGGAAGCATCCGTTACATTAAAATGATAGGTGGCATCATAAGCGTTAAAAAGAGATTCCTTTGTCTTATAATATTCCTTTACCCTCTCTTCATTATACAGGTTATCAACAGAGAAATAATTGATATTTCCTTGTTCGTCCAACAAATCCGCATATTTCACAGCTCCCATATCATTGGATATAGCTTGTTTTCTATATTTGTCTGTTGCTTGTTTATGTCTGTCTTTCAAATCAGAATATGTAATCTTAGATTCTTCAATCATGCTGTCAATAGCTTCTTTACTCATTATATCCAAATCGATCTTGACATTTGAGATATGGGTTAATGAGTTGAATCCATTGCGGAAACGACCTTGTATCTGAATCGCTTCCGTAAAAGGATCAATCATTGTGTAAACCGCTTCATTCAAGTCTGTAAGTATTAAAATATCAGGCTTTTGTTTTAGTTTTATATCCAAAGCCGAAAAGAAACGACAAGTAAAGAAATTGTACTTAGCCAAAGGTTCAAGCATTTCATATACATTATCAAACTCCCTTTCTTTCAACTTCCTCACACTCTGATTGGAACAAAACACTTTATAATCAGCCAAATTCAACGTGTTGATAATCTTATTTATCCCGTTGGTGGAATTAATGAAGATACAAACACAAGGGCTATCCCGTAAATCGTCTAATTTGCTTTTGACTGTCTTGTCATAACTGTTAGTAACGATAAGTTCCAGATTCTTTATGTAACCATATTCAGGAATAATCTTTAATATCCTAAAATTTTGATTTACAAGTTCTTTATGTCGCATTTCCAACGGTGTTGCAGAAACCAACGCTTTCTGTTGGAATCGGAAGAAGTCATATATAGGTTGAGTGATTCGCTTTCTATAATCCACGTCTTGAATGAATTTTTCGCATTCATCCATCAAACAGAAATAATCAGTGTAAATATTCAGGTTCAATTTATTGGCGGCTTTCCTGATTTTGGAGAAACTCTCAGGTGTACAAATCAGTTTCTTTCTTTTATTTGTTGATTGCAAGTATTTTTCAACTTTAGAAGGTGTGCATTTCTCCCAGACAGCCAACCAGTCTGGATTATCTTTTGTTTTTTCAATGATAACGGGAACATTGGGTTCTATGATAATAGAATTACGGTTTGAGTGCAATTCCGTATGGGTTGCTCCAAGTCCTGTAAGTGTCTTGTCCAGAATCACGTTTGAGGGGATATTTTCATATCCTTGTCTCATCAAAGCGTCTGTAAGCCATTCTCCTTTATGTGTTTTTATTTCCTCTGTCTGCATGATGGAAAAAATCTGAGTTAAATGTTACTTTAAGATTGAAAACTGGTAGATCAGGGGATTTTTAGAAAATTCCTCTTTTATACACCCAGTCATCAAAAATCCCCTAAAATTAAAAATTAAAACTGGAAGTACGCCTTAACTCTGATTTTCTTTGAACGCGCCCCTTCACAAGTCAAATAAGAGATATGGAAGTATATTGGCTTTAGTTCTAAAGTTAGAGGTCTATCCTTTTATTTGGATAAACCCCTAAACTTTTGGAAGATAGGCTTAAGCGGCATCTTTTAAGAGTTGGATAAAATCATTGCCATCTTTCACCGCTTTGATCCTTTTCTGGAAATCTTTCAATTTGCCAATCTCTTTCAATGCTCCAAAAGCCGTATCTTCGTTTGTTGAAATAGCGTATGAGTTGAAACCGTCAATGTAATAATGTTTTGTTATCAGGCTTACTTCCATCCCTGCCATTTTACAAAGCGTAATAAATTTGTCTCCACGTTCTTTGTTGAATAATGTTCCTTTAGGATATTTAACATCTTCGCCTTTCAGTGCTTGATTCAAGCAATTGGAAGAGATCTTCTTGCCTAAATAGATTATGGCTGCTGTCGAAGGGTTAAAGCCTTCTCCGATCTTTTCCGAGATTGTTTGGATGGCTTCCTCTTTAGAGGTCAGTCCTGCAACGGCATATTTGTCTTTGCTATCCCAGCTTTTGGCAGCGTCATTAATATCAACCAGATATTCACCGATGTTTTCTGCGTTACGGATATGGACGTTCGGAATTTCAATATCCATATCTGCTGTTGCCGCCAATTTCGCAAATGCCGTACCTCTATGCTGTCCATCCAAAATAACGTAATACTCTTTTGCTTCTTCTCTGTTGATCTCCTGTCCCTTTACGTCAACAACCGTATAGTTATATTCAAGCACTTTTTCAGTTTCTGCCACAATGATTGGATAGGCTTTCTCGTATTTGTCGTTTCCAATCAGGTGAATGAATTTATCCACTCGCTTCATGTCAACAGGTCTGTTGTGCTTTACGAAAGCGATTTTCTTTGATTCTTTTGAGATTTCACCCTCTTTTACGACGTTGAATATCATAAAGTCTGCTGTCGCTGCTGATTGAATCGCTTTTTCAGTCGGCGTGTTTTTTATCTCTTCCAATTCAGCTTTTATCTTAGCCACTGATTTCTTTTGAGCCTCGATAACCTCTGCATTAGCACCTCTTTTTACCAACTGGTTCAATACGCTTACCTCTTTCTTTACTTCTGCCTGTACTTCTTTTAATTGTTTCATGTTCTTTTACGCTTACCTTTACAGCATTAGGTTCTAATTGTTTTTGATTACACTGCAAAGATGGGGGTATGAAAGCCCCTATTCCTATAAAGAAATAAAGCGAAGTTTTGGTATATTATTTATAATACAGTTATACAGCTGTTTAGATCAAATTTGAAGATTCAAAAAAAATGAAATCACCAAGCTCTATGAATATCAGTATTAAATGGGTTATTGGGTGATTCTTTCTGTTTGGGGATATTCCACCAACTGAATTTTGGATTGTTTTTCTTCAAGTTGTTGAGAGTGGCACGAAGATTCAACATATCATCTTTCTGGCTGTCCTCTTCTATCAGTCCTAAATACTTCATGTAATCCAATAAAAATGCAGCTTGACTTTTATTGATTTGAACATTGGCTTCTGCAAAAGAGCTGAGCTGCAAAAGTTGGGAGGTCTGCCATAAAATCCAGTCTGCAACTATGCTGTTCTTCTTTCTTCCTTTTCTTCCTTTAGTTGGATAATCTTCTTCCAGTTCCTTTTGAGCCTCTTCCAGACTGGAAACACCCAAATATTTATCCAGATAGGGAGTAATCATGTTCATAAACCAATTATCACAGTTATCTAAGGTGATAACCTCATTATTGTATTCAATACGGATTGTATTGCTTTTTATCTGTTTCTTGTCATGGAACATTTCATAGAGTTTCAACAAATCTGGACGAACAAAAGTGTTATAAACAGATTGCAAATCATTGACCAGAAAATCACGAAAATCAAAGAATCCATCAGAATTTACATATTTATGGTATATGGCAGCCACCATGACTAATGAATAAGCGATATTCCAATCTGTTTCTGTTACAGATTCCTCATCCACGAAATCAAAATACATCTGGAGAATCTTGTTGAAATCATAGTCTCCAAAATCCAATATGATAGCTTTTCCAACTTGCATCATTGTTTCATACATCTTCTCTGTATTTAAAGAGGTCTCAATATAGCTCTGCTTAAAGGATGGAACAGCGAGATAAGTTTCTTCCTGTTCTTTTGAGTATTTTCCATTTTGGATGTAAATATTATGAATTTCTTCAAACTCCAAGTGAAACATGGAACGCTCATAACTGAAATACTCCTCTAACAGAGGCTCTATCTTCTTTAATAATTTAATAGGGAAATTGATGTATGCCATTCTCTTGTCTTTATTTGTTTACACACAAAAATAAAGAAAAAAGAATCCTGTCCCCATTTCTGGAAACAGGATTCTTTGGTTTAGAGTAGGTTTTTCATTGCGTCTTCCATCTGGTCATTACCGAAGCTGTCCAAATAGATTTGTGTTACTCTCTCTGAACTGTGCCCTAAAGCCTCACAGATTAAAGAGGTATTCACGCCTGATCTCTTTAATGATGTGGCAAAACTATGACGGGCGACGTATGTTGTCAAGTCAATAGGCAAGTTTAATTCCTCTCCTATTTCTTTCAAACGTTTATTTATCTTTTTGATAACTTTCCTTACTCTATTGATTTTTTGTTGTTCACTTTTGTGAAAATCATTAAGAATTGGAAACAAAAAGAGATTGTCAGCCTTCTTATATTTATTAATCAACTCAATAGCAATAGGTTGCAATGGCAGTTTAATTCGCTTTTTAGTTTTCTTTCTAACATATACCAATTGATTATCAATAATATTATCCTCTGTCAGATAAGCAATATCAACAAAGTTTATACCACCCATGAAATAGGAAAACAGGAATAAGTCTATAGGGAATCTCAAATACGGATTAGGAGATCGATATTGCATGATTCTCTTTATATCGTCCTTTGAAATAGCACGCTTTACTGTTTCTTCCTGCAATTTAGCCACCTTATACTTCTTAAATGGATAACATTCCGATTTGACAAGATTCTCCTCTATTGCACGATTATAAACAGCCCTCAATGTACGTAATCGAATGCCTATCGTATTATTCGCAAGTCCTTGTTGCCTCAAAAAAGATTCATAACTTTTCAACCAAGTTACACCAATTTCACTAAAAGGAATCTCCAGATTCTTTTTATATGACAACAAAGAGTTTAGAAGATGTTTATGCGACGAAGCATAATTAATCCGATTCTCTGCTTTTAAACGTTCAACTTCATTCTCTATAAAAGCCTTTACAGTTACTTTTCTTACTGGCTGATCTATTTTTTCAACTAATGAAGAAGCTGTAAAATCTTTCTTAGAGACTTGGAAATCAACGATTTGATTAGAATATTCATTTAACTGTTCTGTTATCAGCAAATGAATACTGTTGTAGTTAGGACAATTCCTTTTCAATTTACCTTTTGTATAGTCCCAATAGATAGGATTAATGGAAACTCCAATACTCTTATACTTCTTTTTACCATCTTTACAGATACGAAGCATTAAAGGGCTTTCGCCATTTGCTAAAACTTTAGACTTGTAACACAAGACGTTAACCGTTGTACTCATACATTTTTTGGTTTAACTCTTGGTTTAACTCTGCCTCTGAAAACCACGAAAATTCAGGTGAAAACCATCCGAAAAGATATAAAAAAAGCAGTTACTTGTTGTTGTAACTGCCTGATTTTCAAAGTAGCGAGACCCGGGATTGAACCGGGGACCTCATGATTATGAATCATGCGCTCTAACCAGCTGAGCTATCTCGCCATCAAATGTCATCATTTCCTTGATTGACGCTGCAAAAGTAGAGCTTATTTTTATATTGTGCAACACTTTCATAAAAAAAAATTCAACTATTTTGAAAGCTTCCTGTTAAGATCTTAATTTAGAGTTGTTTTTTGGCGAACAGATTTGGCAAATATCAATTCTTTTATTATCTTGCTGCGCAATAAACACGATGAAAGATGAAAAAAGAGAAATTTCATATCGAATACATTTTCGATAAAGTTTCACGACGAAGCTTATGGAATCACCTCACAACTCCTCCAGGACTATCCGCCTGGTTCGCCGATGATGTTATTATCAATGGTAACATATATGTTTTTAAATGGAACAAAGCCGAACAGGAAGCGGAAGTGCTGTCTATGAAACCGGAAATGAGCATCCGTTACCGTTGGATGGATGAAGAGGATGAAAATGCCTATTTCGAATTCCAGATCCACAGCCATGAATTAACAGGATCGACTTCTTTACAAATAACGGATTTTGCCGAACAAGATGAAAAAAAAGATTCTATCGATTTATGGGACACGCAAGTAGAAGAACTGAAACGTACACTCGGTATTTAGCTTGTTTTAGTGATTTCTGTTAGCGATCATATCGTTTTTTCACTACTTTTGCGCCGTCAACCGGATAAGCAATGTTGAAAATAAAACGATTATATACATTTATGCTGCAGACTTTCCTGCCGTTGTTCTTAATGACCTTCGGCATCTGTCTGTTTATTGTGCTTATGCAGTTCCTGTGGAGGTACATTGACGACATGGTCGGGAAAGGTTTGGGGATTCCTGTTTTGGCGGAAATGTTTATGTATGCCGCCCTATTTCTCGTACCGATGGCACTACCACTGGCTATTTTGCTTGCCTCGCTTATGACTTTCGGGAATCTCGGCGAACGATTGGAATTACTGGCTATGAAATCGGCGGGCGTCTCACTTGTCCATATCATGCGCCCGCTAATCATCACCATCAGTATTATAAGTATCGGGGCTTTCTTCTTCCAGAACTATGCCATGCCTGTCGTACAAGTCAAACTTTACACGCTACTTTGGTCTATGCGGCAGAAATCGCCGGAGTTAGATATTCCTGAAGGGGTTTTTTACAGCGAAATCACTGGATTTAATGTATATGTGAAGCATAAGGATACTGAAACGGGGCTCCTTCGCGATATGATGATCTATGATTATTCTGAAGGATTCAACAAAGTAAGCGTGATGGTCGCAGATTCGGGACGCCTGAAGACATCGGCAGACAAAATGTTCTTAGTCCTTTCCCTATTTAATGGAGAATCCTTTAGAAGCCTGGACAAGCAATCGAGTACCGCAGGTACAAAAAGCTCCGTTCCTTACCAAAGGGAGACATTCAAAAGCCGGGATATCCTGATCGAATTTGATGCCAACTTTTCACGGACGGACGAATCATTCATGCAAAACCAGTTTATGGGTAAAAACATGCATGATTTGCAAATCTTCATCGATTCTGTTTCCGTACGCTTAGACAGCATACAAAACGTCAACGCCAAAAATGTTTACGAAACCTCATACAAAAAGACACTAAAGAAGCCGCAAGACATAAAGCAGAATAACGTAAAGGATGATTCGAATAGTGAAAAATCAGATACAAAAACGACACTAGAGACGCCCAAAACGGACGAGCCGGTAATTGTCATGAACTTTGACAGTCTCTATCAGGCAGAAAATCCCGGAAAGAAGGCAACTATCCTGACACGTGCGAAATCGAGCATAGAAAATATGAAGGCTGATTACTTCTTCAAAGCAGCCACTATCGGAGACGAAGCTTACAGGGTACGCCGCCACTTGACGGAATGGCACAAGAAGTTCACTTTGTCTTTCGCCTGCATGGTCTTTTTCTTTATCGGCGCACCGTTGGGAGCCATCATTCGTAAAGGCGGATTGGGGATGCCGGTCGTCATTTCGGTCATACTGTTTATTTTCTATTACATCATTGACAATATCGGTTTCAAAATGGCGCGCGACGGCGTATGGGAAGCATGGCAAGGGATGTGGCTAAGTTCCGCAATTTTGGCTCCGTTAGGTATCTTCCTGACTTATAAAGCGGTCAACGACTCCGTCATCCTGAATGCCGACACATACCTGAATGCCTTAAAAAACCTGTTCGGAAAACGTTCGGGCAGAAAAGTTGAAATGAAAGAGGTGATCATGTTCAATCCGGATTACGGGCAAATCATTCTCCGCCTGAAACAACTGGCAGAAGAAAGCAATACCTACCTAGCCGCCCATAAACGATGGACAAACTATTTTCGCTTCTGGAAACAGGGAGGTCGTGACCATACGGCCGAACAATTAGCAGTAAAAATGGACGGGATCATCGAAGAATTGTCTAATTCGGACCAAAACTTAGTTCTGAACAAGCTGATGGACTATCCGGTCATCAACGGTTACAACCAGATAAATGCAAAAATAAATGGAAAAGCCGGGCTGGCAATCGGCCTCTTTTTCCCGATCGGATTTCCGGTTTATCTGCTTGCTACGTATCAGCGTAAACTTTTACGGCACGATATCAAGATGGTACAAAAGACAAGCTATGAACTGATTGATATAATTGAAAAATTACCCGTATCTTTGTGAAATAAGAAATATAAGCAAAATAATATATGAGCGAAATCAAATTAAACACCATTGAAGAAGCTATTGAAGACTTCCGAGAAGGAAAATTCTTAATCGTAGTCGATGATGAAGATCGCGAAAATGAAGGTGATTTTATTATTGCCGCCGAAAAGATAACTCCTGAAAAAGTAAACTTCATGTTGAAAAACGGTCGTGGCGTATTGTGCGCACCGATCACGGAAGAACGTTGTCAGGAATTAGAACTGGACATGCAGGTTGCAAATAATACTTCTTTACTAGGAACTCCTTTCACGATAACAGTTGATAAATTAGGAGGTGGCTGTACGACCGGCGTTTCGATGTTTGATCGTGCAGAAACTATTCTGGCGCTTGCCGATCCGAAAACCAAACCGTCCGATCTGGGCCGTCCGGGACATATCAACCCGCTTCGTGCCCGTTCACGTGGTGTGTTGCGTCGTGCCGGACATACCGAAGCTGCTGTTGATCTGGCACGCCTTGCCGGTTTATACCCGGCTGGCGCACTGATCGAAATCATCAATGAAGACGGGACCATGGCTCGCCTGCCCCAACTGATCGAGGTCGCCAAGAAGTTCGATATCAAAATCATCTGTATCAAAGATCTGATTTCATATCGTTTGAAAACAGAATCGATCGTAGAAAATGGCGTCGAAGTTGATCTGCCCACCCAGTATGGCCACTTCCGCTTGATCCCTTTCCGCCAAAAAAGCAACGGACTGGAACATATTGCCCTGATAAAAGGTAAGTTCGAACCGGACGAACCGATCTTGGTCCGTGTACATTCTTCTTGTGCAACCGGTGATATCTTCGGCTCCATGCGCTGCGAATGTGGCGAGCAGTTGCACAAAGCAATGCAACGTATCGAGCAAGAAGGCAAAGGAGTAATCGTTTACCTGAACCAAGAAGGACGCGGCATCGGATTGATGGAAAAGATGAAAGCCTATAAACTTCAAGAAGACGGCTTGGACACTGTCGATGCAAATTTGCATCTCGGACATCAGGCAGACGAACGCGATTACGGCGTCGGTGCCCAAATCCTACGCCATTTGGGAGTCACCAAGATGCGCCTGATGACCAACAACCCCGTCAAGCGTGTCGGACTGGAAGCATACGGGCTGACAGTCGTAGAAAACGTTCCCATCGAAGTCGCTCCGAATCCTTACAACGAATTCTACATGAAAACGAAAAAGGAACGTATGGGACACGTCTTGCACAATATCAAATAATTCATAATTACATAATAACACTATCATGACACAAGTATCAGCACGTTTAGCAAGTTTGTCGCCATCCGCAACATTGGCGATGTCCCAGAAGAGCAGTGAATTAAAGGCTCAGGGAGTTGATGTTATCAACTTAAGTGTCGGAGAACCCGACTTCAATACTCCCGAACCTATTAAGGATGCTGCCAAAAAAGCTATCGACGAAAACTATTCTCGTTATTCTCCCGTCGCTGGTTATCCGGCCTTGCGTAACGCCATCGTTGCCAAGCTGAAAAACGAAAACGGATTGGAATACACAGCCAACCAGATTTCTTGCGCAAATGGTGCCAAACAATCCGTTTGTAATACAATCATGGTATTGGTAAATCCGGGTGACGAAGTGATTATCCCGGCTCCGTTCTGGGTCAGCTATCCGGAAATGGTAAAATTGGCCGAAGGTACACCAGTAATCGTTGCGGCCGGTATCGAACAGGATTTCAAAATCACTCCGGCACAGTTGGAAGCGGCTATCACACCGAAGACAAAGGCGTTGATCCTCTGCTCCCCGTCTAATCCTACCGGTTCGGTCTATAGTGCAGAAGAATTGGCAGGCTTGGCCGAAGTCCTAAAAAAACATCCGGAAATCATCGTGATTGCAGACGAGATCTACGAACATATCAACTATATCGGCAAACATAACAGCATCGCACAGGTGGACGGAATGAAAGACCGTACTGTCATTGTCAACGGTGTTTCCAAAGCCTATGCCATGACCGGATGGCGTATCGGTTTCATTGCCGGACCGGAATGGATCGTAAAGGCAGTAAACAAATTGCAGGGACAATATACTTCCGGACCATGCTCCGTATCCCAGAAAGCGGCAGAAGCTGCTTACACAGGTTCACAAACGCCGGTCGAAGAAATGCGCCAGGCATTCGAACGCCGCCGCAACTTGATTGTCGGCTTAGCGAAAGAGATTCCGGGATTCGAAGTAAATCAGCCGGAAGGAGCTTTCTACCTGTTCCCGAAATGTAGCTATTACTTTGGCAAAACCGACGGTACACGCACGATCGAGAATGCAGATGATCTAGCCATGTACTTGTTAGAAGTCGCCCATGTAGCTTGCGTTGGCGGAACATCTTTCGGTGCCCCCGAATGCATCCGCATGAGTTACGCTACCAGCGATGAAAACATCGTGGAAGCTATCAAACGTATCAAAGAGGCTTTGGCTGCTTTAAAATAAACCTACGGATATAAACGGATTTCACGATTGTGAAATCCGTGCCTAAAAACAGAAAAGAAGGTGTCTGAAAAGGATGCCTTCTTTTTTTGTTAT
>ULUC01003242.1_pt1 | contig 41116 bp, 38 predicted proteins | sample 1958151 | NCBI WGS metagenome assembly ULUC01 (sample SAMEA4835750, study PRJEB28245) | human gut metagenome | biome: gut microbiome; material: fecal sample | place: Denmark | collected 2008
ATTAATTCGCAAATCAATTTTTCTATGTTAAGTTTTGTAACGATTTTTTTAAGTTGTGAAATTAGAGTTAATTTATATCCTTTATATATATGTAAGATGTAAATGACATAAATCAGATTTAATCCCTAAATCCCTTCCTAACTAATTTTCCTAGCTTCTCGTCCCCCGAGAAGTTTTTTTTTGATTATGTTATTATTGACGTTTTTCCAGCCTTTTTAACTCATTAATCAGAAGTGTTTTACGAGGTTCCATCTCAATAATATCCCAAGGAAGAGGTTGATCTAAATTAAAACTTTCGTTTACTTTTATATCTAACTCTTTTAATGCAGATTTATATGCTCCTATTTTTGCACCACGCCTGTATACTTCAACAAGAAATGGAGCAAGCTCTTTTCCGCCTCTGGATAATACAGATTGCCAGTAATCCCATTTTATACTCGAAAACTTAGCAGAAATACCGAGTTTTGAAAACTCTTTTTCAAGATATTTTTGTTTTTTCTCAAGAGATTTAGTATCCTCTCTTTTCGCCCATTGAAAAGGTGTATGAGGTTTGGGTACAAAAGAAGAAAATGAAAATTCTATATTGAAACCTTTATTTTCATCTTTGATTTTTTTGCCGAGTTTTAAAAATTCATTTATGTCATCTTGCGTTTCAGTAGGAATTCCAATCATAGAATATATTTTGAGTCCTTTGAGCCCATTCTCGCGTGAGATTCTAACTGCATTCAAAATTTGCTCTTCTTTCAGATTCTTATTAATATACTTTCTCAATCTTTCACTAGCTGCTTCTATAGCAATTGTTGAGTGTTTTTGTCCGCCTTTAACAAGGGTTTGCACCATTTGCGGCGAAACTGCATCTGTCCTCAAAGACGAAATTCCAAGCTCTATATTCACTCCGTTATCAATTTTATCTTCAATGTATTTCATTATCGCATCAAAATCCGGGTGTGCACTTATTTGCGCTCCGAGAAGTGCAATTTTATTTGTATATTGAAGACCTAAATCTATTGCAGCTATAATTTTGTCATATTCATAGCTCCTGAAAGGAAGGTTTATATATGAAGCAGTACAAAAGGCACAGCGATTCATACACCCCCTTTCAACTTCTATAATAAAAGTATCTTTGAAATATCCTTTATCACTCAGAATAGGCGTGTAAATAACTTCATGAAGCGGAACTACAGCCTTTTTGACCGTTTTATTTTTTCCCGGAATATACACACCATCAACATTCTCAAGAAGTTTTAATGCCTCACATCTAGAATTACTCTTTAAAATATCAAGAACATGTTTAAAACTTTCTTCTCCATCACCAATCATCAGAAAATCAAAAAAGGCCTCATAAGGACAAGGATTAGTAGTAATTACAGGCCCTCCTGCAAATATTAAAGGATGATTTTCATTTCTTTCTGCAGAATATAATGGAATATTTAATTTTTCCAAAATTTCAAAAACACCAGCATAATCAAAATCAAACGACATTGAAAAAGCTATACTATCAATCTTTTTAGAAATAACTACATTGTCAGTAGAACATCTTATAGCGTTAATACCTTCCTGAGTATCAGCAACTTTATACAGCCATAGATATCCGAGTGATGCCAGCGCAAACTCTTCTATTGCCGGATAAGCCATTAAAAAATTATAGTTGCCGCTATTAGATTTATATAAATATCTCTCCATTAATTCACATTCTTTATATAAAGTTCCTCAATCAACACGCATACAGTTGCAGCAATGGCCGGAGCAAAAATAACTCCGATAACCCCCAGATACTGCGCTGTTACAAATAAGAAAAAGTATATTATAAGAGGATGTAAATCCAAAAATTTACCAAAGATATATGGTCTTACAAGATTATTTTCAGCCCATTGGGCAATAATGAATAATAATATAATAAGAACAAGCGTAAGCGGCCCCATTTTATATGCAACCAGCAGTGTAATAACTAAGGCAAGTCCCGGACCAACAACAGGAATTATATCCAGCACAGCATTAAGCACCCCGAGCAGAAGCGCATAATCTACACCTAATAACATTAAACCTACTGTCATTATTAGTCCTACACAGCCGATTGTAACAATTAACGCAAGCATATACCCGCCAATCTTAACTGATATAGTATCAAGGATTTCTTCTGCTTTAGCCTTCATCGGGCGCGGAAATAAGCTGCTATAGGTCTTTTTTACAGTTTCTTTATCTACTAGAAAATAGTAAACAATAATACAAGCAGCAAGAAAATAAACAATTGCAGAAGCAAATTCCATACTTAAGTTGATAGAATCATTTACAAACTTGGTAGTAAAGCCGGAAGCTGTCGACAAAAGCTCCCCGATATCAAGCTGAGCTATAGTAGATTGACTTACCAGCGGAGTATTCATTAAAAAGCTTTTTACAGCTGTTACATGTTCCGGCAGCATAACCAGAAAAGATTTTATCTGTTGTCCGGCAACTACAAATAATGGCAGAATAAAAAGAGCAGATATTAGTAAAACCCCGCATAAAACCAGCGTAGAAGCCAGTGAACGGCTCATTTTCTTTGTCATTTTATCTACAAGAGGATTTAATGAACAAGCAATTACATATGAAGCAAAGAATAGAATTGCAATATCTTTAATCTTAGTTATAAAAATTATGAAAAGGATTGCTATAATGAAAAATATAATATTCTTAACTGTCACAAACTTTTTTACAAAAACATCAAACATTAAAAACTCCTTATCCTCTTCGACGATTTTATCATAAAAAGAACCGTGGTAAAATATATACGTGGATAATTTACTAGAAATTAAAAATTTAATTGTTGAATACAACAGCTTAAAAAAACAAAAAGATGACCTTGTTGTCGCAGTAAATGACGTTTCTCTTTCAATAAAAGAGGGAGAAATTTATGCATTAGCAGGAGAATCCGGATGCGGAAAATCAACCCTTGCAAAAGCAATAACTAAGCTTGTACGGCCAAAATCAGGTGAAATATTATTTGAAGGTAAAAATATTCTTGAACATGATAATTCTGAAAAAAAAGAATATCCAAAGTTAGTACAAATGGTTTTTCAGAATCCATACTCAAGCCTGAACCCTAAAATGAAAATTGGCGATATATTAAGAGAGCCGCTGGATATTAATACAAACTATTCTAAGAGCAGAAAAAATGCTTTAGTAAAAGAGGTTCTTAATGATGTCGGACTGCAGCAAACAAGTCTGGAACTTTATCCGCATGAATTTTCCGGAGGACAAAGACAAAGAATTGCTATTGCCAGAGCTTTGATATTAAACCCTAAGCTTATTATAGCAGATGAACCTGTAAGTGCCCTTGATGCAAGTATTCAGGCACAAATAATTAACTTGCTTAAAGATTTGAAAAAACAAAAGGATTTAACCATTCTCTTTATATCCCATGACTTGAATGTTATCAGATACCTTGCAGACCGTGTAGGAATTATGTACTTTGGCAGGCTTATTGAAGAAAATACTACTGATAAAATATTTAATTTTCCAGAGCAGGAGTATACAAAAATTCTGCTGGAATCAGCCCCTACACTTGCCTACTAAATTTACTTTGTATTATTGATAGTTTTGAGCGGAACTTTCATTGTACTCACAAGCGTTTTGTATTTCTCATCTTTATAAAGATAGATATCAATTAAGTACTGGCTAAGTTCATTTTTAGTAAAAATATTTTTATCAAAAACTATTTTAATTTCTTCAGTAACACCACCATTAGAATACAGCGGTGCCGATTTGCCTACACACTTAACAGATATGGTTTCAAGCACTTTATCCTCACGCCTCAGAACAAAATCAGCAGACATATTTCTAATATTAGTATGTGATACATTCTTAAATCGATAAGCTGCTTTTAGTCTGTATGTAAACCAGGGCTTGCGGACTATAAACTTATCCAGCAGCACTTCTATATCATTTTTATAAACAACTTTCTGATTAACAAAAATATCAATCGAATGTATTTTATATCTGTAATACTTAGCTCTTGTAGGCTTGCCTTCCAAGTCCATAATATTAGCAGATTTCATTAAAGCTTTTGAATATACGCCGTAATCTATTTGCTGAGGTTTTTCTTTTAAAAGAGGCTCAAAATACTCTACTGATTTAACAGGATCTAAATCAGAATATATGATAGCAAGTTTATATTTAATATTGAAATTGTCAGGCAAGTATTTTTCAGCCTTTGTTAGGAATCTTACCGCATCAGAGTTTAACCCGCTTTTCACCATTATATCAGCGGTTTCAATGTATGCATTTACAATTCTATTCTTTATAGAACTTTCTACTACAGGGTCTTTTCTTGTAAATTTATCATAATAAAATTTAGCTTTTTCATAGCTCTTCGCTGCACTCAAAAATTTGCCTATAGAATAGTATTTATCCCCCATTTCTATATAAGCACGTGATTTATACTTGATAAGATTTTTATCGCTTATATCTTTTACAGATTTTATAACATTCTGTGCCTCATCGAATTTTTCCTGCGCTATCAAAACTTTAGTGAGTTTATAATAAGAAGAATAACTGCCGTAACCAGATTTTTCTAGAGCAATCTCGTATGCAAACTGTGCATTTTTATATTCATGCGCAAGCTCGTATATATTTCCGACCTGCATGCACACAGCATAGCTCTTCTTCTTCAAATCCTTCGTTAAGTCCGACTGCATTATAAGCTGTCTTGCAATCTGTTCATTCATTCTGCGTTGTTCATTTGAATTTTCATACAAATTTTTTATCATTTCGCTTCTTGCATGAATTGAAAGCAGAATAGTAAATACAAGAGCAAGTAAAAAAGAAATCAGCACTGTACGGCCATATTCAAGTAGAATTTGCCTTTTTGTTTTCTGTGCCCCAAATCTATCTTTCTTTTTCTTTTCCTTAATCATTTAATTCCTGAAGCGTTATTGAATCAAGCTCTGCAATATTGCGTAGTTTACCGTATATTTCCTTCATCATTCTTTTGTTATTCAAGTCAAATATAGAAGACACTTTCGATTTTTCCGGATTTTCAAGTAATTTTTTAGAAGAAAAATCCGTCATATTATCAACATATGAATTTAAAAAGTTATAAATTTTTTCAACATCATTTCCATTAAGATATATAACAATTTTACAGCGTCTTACCTGCTTACCGCTAGACGGGAGTAATTGTCTTTCCAAAATTCTTATTAGTGTTAATACAGCAACACTTAACACTGTTGCAATAATAGCCACATCGTACATTCCGGCACCGCAAGCCATACCTATGCTTGCTGCAATCCATAGTGTTGCAGCAGTAGTAAGCCCAAAAACCATAGGCCCGTTTCTCAAGACCGTACCTGCACCAATAAAACCAATACCGGTAACAATCTGGGCTGCAACCCTTGATGTATCTCTTATACCGGTTGCTTGAGCAATGTCAACGTTATCGCCGGTTGCAAATGTCGGAAATGCATATATTGAAAGCAAGGTAAAAATGCAGGCTCCCAGGCATACCAGAATATGAGTTCGTAATCCTGCATACTTATTAGTTAATTCTCTCTCTAATCCCAGTGAAAAACCGAGTGCCAGAGCTAGAAATAAACGTATTATATACTCTGCATTAAAAAAAGTTTCCATCAATTCTCTCCCTTATTGTAATGATACAATAATTAATAGAAAAAGACAATGTATTGCTGTAGCCAAACGTGTTTATTTCAGTTATAATAGAGCTATGAATACTGAATGCAAAACAATTAAAGAGCAGCTTGAAGAACGCGAACTTGAACAGTTAAGTCCGTACGCAACAACCTGCAAAAATTCTAAGGGCAGAAAACGCCCCAGAAATGAACAATTTGAGATTCGTACAGAATTTCAAAGGGACAGAGATAAAATACTGCATTCAAAATCATTCAGACGCTTAAAGCATAAAACACAGGTCTTTCTATCACCATATAATGACCATTTCAGAACAAGACTTACACATACTCTGGAAGTTGCACAAATAGGAAGAACCATGGCACGCGCATTAAGGTTAAACGAAGATTTGGTAGAAGCGATTGCGCTGGGTCACGATTTAGGGCATACTGCCTTTGGACACTGTGGAGAAGGAACACTGGATGAACTTTTGCCTAACGGTTTTCATCACAACCTGCAAAGCGTTAGAGTTGTAGAAGTCCTTGAAGATATGAATTTGTGCAAAGAAACTGTTGACGGTATCTTAACCCACACCTGGGGATATAAGCCTAAAACTCCGGAAGCACAGATTGTACAATATGCTGATAAAATTGCATACATCAACCATGATATTGAAGATTCAATTCGTGCAGGAATAATTTCCGAGGCAGATTTGCCTGATGACTGTGTAAAGTATTTTTCTTCCAATCAATCAGCAAGACTTGGGAAAATGATTACAGATGTAATAACAAGCTCGATGGATAAACCAAAGGTTACAATGTCAGAAGAAGGATGGTTTTACGTTACAAAACTCAGAACCTGGATGTTTGACAATGTTTACCTTGACCCGATTGCAAAAGCAGAAGAAAAGAAAGCAAAAAATATTATAAAATCATTATTTGAGCATTATGTAAAAATGCTGGAACCATTCTATACGGAAGAAGAAATTCCACAAATTGTAACAGACTACATTTCAGGCATGACAGACCAATACGCAATAAGACGCTACAAAGACTTATTTATCCCTATGCCGCTTGCTGAACGTACAAATGACGATGCTCTGCTTAAGAAAGCACGGGAAAGAAAATGATTTATTACGGTTACAGCATAAATTCAGGTGCTGAAAATATGCGCATTGATTCAGAAATTTTAGACAGAGCTATTGAACAAAAGTCAAAAGAGCCTGTATTTAGGCTTTACGGCTGGTTGCCCAAATGTATTTCGTTGGGCAGAAATCAAAAAGATACTTTTTTAACAGGCGAAATTGATTCCGTAAGAAGATTAACAGGAGGAAGAGCGCTCCTGCATGATAACGAAGTCACATACAGCTATGTAGCTCCGATTAAAGAAGGGCAGAGTGTAGTTGAATCTTATAAAGAAATTTCTGGAATATTAATTGACTTTTTTAAAACTCTGGGTATTGAATTAGAATTTGGCGGCGGATATAAAGGCGGAATGAAATTTGATTACTGCATGCTTATATCTACCGGTGCTGATGTGTGTTATAAAGGTAAAAAACTAATCGGTTCCGCTCAATGCAGGAAACAAGGGTACGTTCTCCAACATGGTTCTATTTTGTTCGGATATGACAAAGAACTTCTGGAAAAACTTTTTAATGAAGAAGTTAAAGGCATAACCTGTATGAACGAGATTTCAGATATCACAAAAGAAGAGTTTATACACTTATTACAGCAACATCTTCAACATGAAATGTATGCGGAAACATATCAAAAGGCTGAATAAATTCGACTTTAGCACCATGTTCGGTCAAATATTTTAAATCCCTTGCAAGAGTAGCAGGGTTGCAGGATACGTAAATAATCTTTCCTTTAGTAAGTTTCAACGCATAATCAAGACTTTCTTCAGAACATCCTTTTCTGGGAGGATCAAGCACAGTTACATCAAAACTCCTGCCCTTTGTATTAAGCTCTTTTTCAAAAAATTTTCCAGCATCCATGTTATGAAGCTCAACATTTTTTATCCCGTTTTCTTTTATAATTTTTGATGCTAAATCTACTGAAGCTTTAACCTCTTCAACGCTTACAACTTTTGCAGCAATATCTGAAAGGCAAATTCCAAATGCGGTAATACCTGCATATGCATCCAGTATCAAAGGTTTCTCAAAATTTTCAGAAATGTAATTCTTTACATATTCAAATATGTTATTGGCGCTCGCAGGATTTACCTGAAAAAAGGTATTAGCCCCTACTTTGAAAATCTTATCGCACAATTTTTCTTCTATAAACGCATCTCCTGCAATTATTTCAGTATTTTCTCCCATAATAAGATTGGTTTTCTTAGGATTAAAATTAATCCCGACACCTGAAACATTTACAAACTTATCATAAACCGCTTCTGCCAGCTTCTTTATTTTCTCCAGTATCTTAACAGAGTTTATAACAAGTATAACTAAAGCCCTACTATTATAATTAGAAGCTCTAATTACAACATGCCTTAAATCTCCGGCATGTTTTTTCTCATCATAACCTGAAACACTAAATTTCTTTGCAGCAACTCTTATGTAATCTATAATTTCGTCACAGTATGAAGGCTGAATAGGACAGTATTTTATATTTACTATTTCATGGCTTCCGGTCTTAAAATATCCTGCGAGAATACGTTTTGACTCTTTTGTTTCAGCTACAGGGTACTGAATTTTATGCCTGTATTCCCTGTTTTGCGGGCTTGGAATAACATCTCTGACCTCAACTTCCTTACCATAGATTGAATGCATAGCATCTTCAACAATTTGTTTTTTAAGTTCAAGCTGGTAATTATAATCAATAAACTGCAGCTGGCATGCCCCGCAAACCTTTTGCATAGGACAAAACGGCTCTACCCTGTGCTGAGATGGTTCAATTATTTCAATAACCTTAGCATTTGCAAAGTTTTTATTTTTTTTTCCGACTCTTGCTTTTACAATATCCCCGGGGCATGCATTTTCTACAAAAATCACATAGCCGTCAAGCTTAGCAATTCCCAGCCCTAGATTAGAAAGTTTTTCTATCTTTAAAGTAATGGTTTCAGGAATATTTTTTTTGTTTATTGTTTGCATGGTTTTATTACTTGTATATTTCTTGTTTCCGAGAGTTCCTGACGTGCATCGCGGATAATCTCTTTGTACTCTTCTGATAAGCTTAGTCCGTTGCAAAGCCTGTCGATAAAGCCGTTGTTAACCTTTACAGCTTTTTCAAGTGCCCCTACATTTTCAAGAACATCCTTAATATCAGCTAAATCATATCCAAAAGATTGTTTTGACTGATAAACCATCATCTCGCCGGTTTCTGCAACAAGCGGCTCGCCGCCAAGTTCAAAATGCAGTTTAAATACAGATTTCAAATCCTGTAACTCTGCCTGCATTGTCGCAATACTCTGCTGTATTCTCAAATACCTGTCAAAAAGATAATCAACATTCCCAAGCTGTTTTTTCTGCCAGTCAAGTCTTTGCAGATAGAGTTTTTTTAATTTCGGATAAGCAAGCGCAAGCCCCATTGTATCAGCCATTGCCCTATGATGATTGGTCAAATCTACATTAAACCTTTTAGTTAAGGCTTCCAGCCCGTGCGATTCCAAATCAGGTGCAATTTCTTTAAACATTGCCTGTGAATCAATTCTCGGGTTTTCAAGTTTTTCTCCTAAAACTCTTAGCTTTGCTTCATTCAAGAATGAATAATCAAATATTACATTATGAGCAACAATCGGATAATCACCGATAAATTCAAGTATTTTTGGAAGAGCTTCTTCTTCTGACGGAGCATCTTCCACCATTTCCTGAGTAATACCATGAACAGCCTGACTAGATTTCCTTATATGCTGATGGGGATTTATCAAAGTCTGAAACTCGTCTTTAATTTTCCCGTTTTCCAAACGAACAGCAGCAAACTCAATAATTCGCTCTCTGGTATAATCTAACCCCGTTGTTTCAGTATCTAAAACTATTTCAATTTCTTTTTTTCTCGGCATCCCTGTTTCTCCCTATTTGTATAATAGCATAAATATCTTGCATATGGTAATATAGGTTTATAAAATTTAAATAAGGAGTTTATTTATATGGTAAAAGAAATAACTGTAGACAGCTTCAACACAGAAGTAATTAATTCAGACAAATTAACAGTTGTAGATTTTTATGCAACCTGGTGCGGTCCTTGCAGAAAACTCTCCCCTATCCTTGAGGAAGTTGAAACCGAACTTAGCGACAGAGTTAACTTTGCTAAAATTGACACTGATGATAATATAGACGCGGCAAAAGAATATCAGGTCAGCGGCCTTCCTACCCTTCTGGTATTTAAAAACGGGGAAGTTGTTGAACGAATGGTAGGCCTAATGCCTAAATCATCTATTATTACCAACATTGAAAAACATATATAATTAATAAGCCCTCACTTAAACAGAGGGCTTTTATGTAAAGAAATTTTATAAAACACTTTACTAAATCAAACGTTTGTTTTATTATAAAATAATGAGCGATGTTAATTCAAAAGAAAAAATCTTAAAATCTGCAATAAAACTATTTGCACAAAAAGGATATGATGCGGTAAGTATAAGAGAAATCTGTAAGAACGCCGGCTGCAATATCTGTATGATTTCATATTACTGGGGCGGAAAGCAGGAACTATACAACGGAATTATTGAAAACTTGCTTGAGGCTCAAATGCATTTTGCCAGCAGCTTTATTGACTTCAATAAAAAACCGGAAGATTTAAGCAGAGAAGAAAAAATTAAACTGCTTGAACTTATTCTGGATAAGTGCGTAGATTTTTTTTATGCAAATATCACAAATGACTTAATATTAATACTTCTAAGAGAACAGCAAAAAAATAATATTACGTCACCTAAACTTCTTAAATATTTAAGAAAACTTTTAGCTTGTATTCTTGGGAAAAAAGAAACTGATAGAGAAGTTATATTAAAAACCGTTTTCATACTTTCACAGATAAACTCTCCTAAAATTTTGCCGGCATTTTCACTCAGTCTTCTCGGGCAGGAAGATTTTACGCAGGAAGATATAAAGATTATAAAAGAAAACGTAAAATTATACGTTCAGACTCTTATAAAGGAGGCTGAAAATGCTTAAAAGATTTATTTTCATAGCAGTATTTATGATGTCTGCCGGATATGCCGGTGCCGTTAATGTTAATGAACTTAATCCGGAATTTTTCACAAGATTTAATGATGACTGTCTTGTTTATTATATAAATCAGGCAATAGAGAACAATCATAATGCTAAACAGGCAACATATCAAGTTGAGCAATACAGACAGCAGGCAAAATATTCGCTGGGGAAAGAGCTTCCGTCATTCAGCGTCAGTGCAGATTATCTGGGTATTAATACTCCAAAAGTCGATTATTTCAAATTAAGTAAAAGCGCTTTTGTGTTACCGTTTCAGGTAAATTATGAAGCAGATTTCCTGCTAAAAAACAGAGATAAAACAAGAAGTTATAAAAAGGCATTTGAGGCAAGCCGGTTTGAAGAAAAAGCTGTTTATATATCTCTATTGAGTGATGTTGCGACGGTTTATACAAACATTCTTGAGTACGATGCGCTTATCAGCAATCAGGAAAAAATCGCTGAAAACAATAAACAAATACTCGATTACAACAATAAAAAATTTGCAAGAGGCGTAATTAGCACAAATGAATTAAATAAATTCAAGCAAAAATATGAAGACTCCGAGAATAATTTGTTTCAGTACAGGAAAGAGCGTGAAATTCTTGCAATGCAGCTTGCAGTTCTAAGCGGAATATCTGCACAAAATGCAGCGACATTGACCACAGGAGAATTCATAAACTTTGAGTACAATGGACAGATACCCAAAACTATTTCTTCTGATGTTATTTTTGCCAGACCAGATGTTCAATCAGCAGAAAAACAGCTTGAAAAAGCAAAAATTGATGTTCGTGTCGCAAGAAAAGAATTTCTTCCGTCATTCAATATTACAGGTATCTGGGCATTTAATACAATAGCTCCCGGCAGTTTCTTTTCCTGGAATAGTTCCCTTGCTCTGCTGCTTGCAGGTGCTACACAGGATATTTTTACCGGCGGAAGAAAAATTGCAAATTTAAAATTCCAGAAAGCTAAATATGAAGAGCTTTTTGAATATTACAGACAGACTGATTTAGAAGCAGTAAAAGAAGTGAACACAGCACTTTGCATAAATAAATATGACACGGATATTGAAATAAGTACAAAATCAAAACTTAATTATGAAGCCGTTAACTTTAACAATAATACTAAGAAATTTTCAAGGGGCGTAATATCATCCCCAAATCTTTTACAGGAACAAAATAACTATCTAGCATCTGAAAACGAATACATAAAAGCTAAAACTCAAAGGCTGGTAAATTATTTCACGCTTTACAAAGCTGTCGGAGGTAAATTATGAAAAAACGACTAATTACGTTAATTGTAATAATTTTGGTTATTGGTTTAGGATGCGGATTATATTTTACGCTGAGAAAACAAGCTAATCCTAATGAGCTTACCTTATACGGCAATATAGAAATTCGTCAGGTTGATTTAAGTTTTCAGGTTTCCGGACAAATACTCAAGATGCTTAAAGAAGAAGGCGACAGTGTTAGCTCTGGAGAGCTTATAGCTGTATTAGATGATAAGGATTATAAATCAAACTTTGAAAAATCTTCTGCAGAAGTAAAGCGCACGCAGGCCTTAAAAAATGACGCGGCTTCAAAATACGAAAGAAATATTCCGCTATGTTATGACAATATAATTTCAAAAGAAGAATGCGACACACTTACATACAATAAAGATAAGACCGCTGCTGATTACGAAGCAAGTGTTGCATCAGAAAAATTTGCAAGAAACCAGCTTGCATATACAAAAATTTATGCACCTGAGCCAGGTATTGTCACTGTTAGAGTTCAGGAACCCGGCGCAATTGTCAATAAAGGGCAGCTTGTTTATACAATGTCAAAAAATAAACCGGTCTGGATTAGAGCATATGTTAACGAAAAAGATCTGGGTAACATTAAATACGGAATGGGAGTAGATGTTTACACTGACACTACCAATCCAAATACTGGCAAAAAGCGTGAGTACAAAGGTTATGTAGGATATATCTCGCCAGTTGCAGAATTTACGCCAAAAACTGTTCAGTCTACTGATTTAAGAACAGATTTAGTGTATAGAATAAGAGTCTATATAGATGATATTGATGAGTACTTACGTCAGGGAATGCCTGTAACGATAAAAATTAACATAGGTAATAATGCAGACAGTTAAGATATTAAATTTAACAAAGTCTTTTGGGAAAATCAGAGCAGTTGACAGCCTTTCACTTGATATTGAAAAAGGGAAAATTACAGGATTAATCGGGGCTGACGGTTCAGGAAAAACTACACTCATAAGACTCATCACCGGACTTTTGATTCCTGATAGCGGAGAAATAACTGTACTCGGGCTAAATCCGGCTGCACAAAAAGAAGAATTATCAACAAAAATCGGATATATGCCGCAAAAATTCGGACTATATGAAGATTTAAGCATTGAAGAAAATTTACAGCTATATGCTGACTTAAAAAAATTACCTTACGAGTTTGATGAACTTTTAGAGTTTACAAAACTCATGCCTTTTAAAACACGCCTTGCTGGCGCATTGTCAGGAGGAATGAAACAAAAATTGGGTCTTGCCTGCGCTTTAATGGGATCACCTGATTTCTTAGTGCTTGATGAACCTTCTGTTGGAGTTGACCCTATTTCCAGACATGATTTGATGGAAATGGTAAGAAAACTAATAACTCCAGATACTACTGTTTTATGGTCAACTGCATATTTAGATGAAGCTCATAGTTTTGATACCGCTGTTGTTTTAGATAAAGGCAAGGTTATTTATAATGGGAAACCTGATGATTTAGCACGTGATACAAAAGAGTTTGAGGAAAAAGTTATTGATTTGATGGGCGGCTATAAAAAAGAACCGTCAAAAGTTGCGCAAAACTATTTGGTACCGGATTCAGAACTCTCTTGTACAGTCGAAGCTGATAATTTAGAGAAAAAATATGGTAATTTTTACGCTGTAAAAAATAATTCTTTCTGCATACAGCGAGGAGAAATCTTCGGACTTCTGGGGCCTAACGGCGCAGGGAAATCAACTTCATTCAAAATGATGTGCGGTCTTGCTAAACCAACCGGAGGCACCGCAAGAATTATGGGAATAGATATACTTGAAAACCCGAGTAAAGCACGTTCTAACCTGGGTTACATGGCGCAGAAGTTCTCTTTGTACGGTAATCTTACCCTCAGACAAAATCTGGAATTCTTTGCTTCTGTATACGGTATAAACTTTTTGAACAAAGATAAAAGGGTTGACGAAATTATTGATATTTTTAACTTCCACGATATACAGGATATGAAATCTCAGGATTTGCCTTTAGGTTTTAAACAGCGTCTTTCACTGGCATGCGCTGTTATTCATAACCCGCCGATACTTTTTTTGGATGAACCTACATCCGGAGTTGACGTTATTGCACGGCGTGAATTCTGGAATCACATCACATCGCTTGCTAAACTCGGTGTTACAATTCTTGTCACAACACACTTTATGGATGAGGCCGAATACTGTAATAGAATAAGCCTGTTCTATAAAGGAGAAACTATTGCACTGGGTACACCGTATGAATTAAAGACAAAAGCTAAGGCCGACAATATGGAACAAGCTTTTGTAAATCTAATTAAGGAGAGCGGAAAATGAGCACTCTCAAGGCTTTAATAAAAAAAGAATTTTTGCAGATTATACGAGATCCAAGCAGCATAATTATAGCTTTTGTTCTGCCCTTAATCTCTATTTTAATTTATATGTACGGGATTAATCTGGATACGGTTAAAGTTACAATAGGAATAAAAAACGATGACGCAAATCCTGAAATAGCAACACTCGTCAAATCTTTCGGACATAGTAAATATGTAAACTCTATTGTGTACGATAATGAAAAAGAACTTGAAGAGGGAATAGTCCGTTCAAGGTTAAAGGGAGCTGTTATTATTCCAAATGACTTTTCCACAAATCTTTCACGCGCAAAAACAGCAGAAGTTTTGATTATAACAGACGGAAGCGAGGTTAACACTGCTAACTATGTTCAGAACTATTCAATGCAGATAATTAATCAATGGCTTGCAAGCAGCAGATATAACAACAGTTCTCAAAAACCGCGTGTTAATTCCACTATACGAACCTGGTACAATCAAGATTTGAACAGTCATTATTTTATCCTTCCAGGCTCAGTCGCCATCACTATGACGCTTATAGGCATACTGCTTACTGCACTTGTGGTTGCAAGAGAATGGGAGCGGGGAACAATGGAAGCACTCTTAACAACGCCGGTAAGAAAAATAGATCTTGTTCTAGGAAAATATATCCCGTATTTTTGCCTTGGAATGTTATCCGTAAGTTTTAATGTTGCTCTCTGTATTGCAGTATTCAAAATACCGTTCAGGGGTAACTTACTAATCTTAATGTTTGTAAGCGGTCTTTTCCTGTTTACTTCATCCGGCATAGGGCTCTTAATATCAAGCAAATTAAAAAATCAGTTTCTGGCAAGTCAGGTATCGCTCGGAATTGGTTTTCTCCCTGCTTTAATGCTGTCAGGGCTGATGTTTCCTATAAATTCTATGCCGGCATTCTTCCAGCAATTAACAAGGATTTTACCGCCCAGATACTATATTACTTTTATCGAAAGTGAATTTATGGCAGGTACTGTCTGGGAAATAGTTATTATTAACTCATTATTTTTAACAATTCTCGGCTCAATTCTTTTTGCTGCTGTGTACAAAAATACTGATATGAGGCTGGACAAATGATTAGAGAGTCTTTACGCAGAATTATTGCTCTTATAAAAAAAGAATTTATTACAATATGGAAAGATCCTAAAAGCAGAGGAATTATTATTGCACTGCCTCTAATGCAGCTGTTTGTATTCGCAAATGCAATTACAATGGAAGTTAAAAATATTGATGTAGCATTAATTGACAGTGCAAATACTGTTGAATCAAGAGAATTATTATCACGTTTTGAGCACTCTCCTAGGTTTAGAAAGTTCTATTATGCAGAGAATGAGGCTGATTTAAAAGAAAAAATTGATAACCAAAAAGTCCAGATAGGAATTTATATTAATAATGATTTTTCAACAAACATTAAACGTGGTAATCCAGCAGAAGTTCTTATTATAGCAGACGGACGTCAGACAAATTCAGCCTCAATAGCATCAGGCTACGCAAATCAGATAGTCAATGAGTATAATAACTATATCACAGGCATAGCACCTCAAATTGCACCGAGTATACGTAATTGGTATAATCCTAATCTTGAATATAAATGGTACATCTTAACCGTAATTGTTGCAATGCTGGCTCTTGTAATTACTTTGCTGCTTACAGCTCTTTCAATTGCAAGAGAAAGAGAAATGGGAACTTTTGACCAGCTTATAGTAAGTCCGCTTACCTCCTTTGAAATCCTGCTGGGAAAAACTATCCCGCCGCTAGTAATTGCAATGTGCCTTACCTGCATAATGACAGTGATAGTTATAACTGCATTTAAAATTCCTTTTATGGGGTCATTTCTGCTATTTTTTGTTTCAATTTTTATTTCATTATTATCAATAGTAGGGGTAGGACTTTTTATATCATCTATCTGTAAAACCCAGCAGCAGGCAATTTTGGGTGTAATAACATTTCAAATGCCTGCCATACTTCTCTCTGGATTTATATCTCCAATAGAAGATATGCCAAAATTTTTGCAATATTTAACCCTAATTAATCCAATAAGATTTTTCATGCTTCTTACAAGAGGCATATTCCTCAAAGGAATGAGTTTTCATGATGTTTTTATAAACTGGATTCCTTTAATCTTAATTGCAACAATTACACTTTCACTTGCAATGCTTACATTTAAAAGGAAATTGGATTAATCCCTCCTCTTGACTTAGAGCAGCTATCAAGGTGTAAAATTCTAATGAAAAGGAGATTATACAATGAGCAAAAAAGTATTAATTATTGGAACAAGCCCAAGAAAAAATGGAAATTCTAACAGATTGGCACAAGAATTTGAAAAAGGCGCCAGGGAAGCTGGAAATGATGTAGATGTTGTATATTTATATGACAAAAACATTAATTTTTGTAAAGGCTGTCTTGCCTGTCAAAAACTTAATCATTGTGTAATTGATGATGATGCGAATTCAATTACAGAAAAAATCCATAATGCAGAAGTTATCGTATGGGCAACGCCGGTATATTATTATGAAATGTGCGGTCAGATGAAAACAATGATAGACCGCTCTAATCCATTATATACAATGGATAATAAATTTGAAGATATCTATCTTCTTGCAGCGGCTGCAGAACCAGAAACCTCTGCTTTTGATGGTGCAATTAAAGGGCTGCAAGGATGGATTGACTGTCACGAGAAAGCCCATTTAAAGGGGGTAATTCGCGGCCTGGGTGCAGATGTTATTGGTGCAATAGAAGGAAATCCAGCGTTAAACGAAGCTTACGAAATGGGCAAAACTATATCCTAATAAATAAAAAGGACAATGATTTTTCATTGTCCTTTTTATATGGACTTTACAAAACATCACTCGAACACGCAAAAAAGGCTCTACGATTGACATTGACATAAAGCACCGGGTAATATATTATTCATTTAAACTTGCAGCTTAAAATTAAAAAAGGCCGTCGGTAATTCGACGGCCTAAAAAAGTTACAAGCAAACTTACAACTCGCTTTTGATTTTTTGCGCTGCGTCTACCATACTTTTACCGATAGCCTCTAGCGCCTCTACCCCTAAATCTAAACCGATTTTATGCGCTTTTTTCTTTGTTTCGTCTGTTTCGTTTTTATACTTTGCAGCAAGAACAAGTAAGCGTGAAACCGCTTTGTCTTTTTTCTTTTGCAAACTTGTATAGATCCAAGTTTTTGCAGCTGGAATAACTTTTTCCTCTATCACCTTTGTTACATACGGTTTTGAAAAAGCAAGAATCGGCAAAACCGTTTCTTTTAAAAATTTTAGTGTGTTTACCATGATCTCCTCCTATGGTTTTATTTGAAAATAATTGCCTTTTTGGTTGCGATCCAAGCCTAAATGTACAAAATTTTTCTTTTTGTACCAGATTACCTCGTTAAATAAACCGGACGCGCAAGCCTTTTTATAAATATTTTCACAGTTAGAATTTGTTACGTCTGCGGCTGTTGCGGCTTTTCCCTCACAAATATGTAAAGAATTAGCAACTCCGCACACTGCCGGACTTGCGTTATGCTTTTTGCAACGTCCGGGGCCAGTAACAATTAAACCAATATTCAACATATATCTAAATGCCTGGAGCCTAATTAAAAACTCCGTATCGTAATTATATCGTCCACAACCGCAACGGCATGTTAGTTCTTCTTTTGTAAAGTTTTTAATTGGAACAGTAATTTGTGTCATTTTTTATCACTCCCCAGCATTTTATCGTATATCTTATCTATTTTTGTTTTCATATCGCTAAACTGTTCGCGTAAAAAATCAGTATCCTTTTTTGACGCGTATTCTGCTTTAACTTCTACCATTATCTCGCGTCTTGTTTCCGCTAATTCTTTTGGTGTAACAAAAAAATGGTATTGTACAAAAAATGCAAATACGGTCAGAATAATATACGGCATATAACCCTTTATCTTCTCAAAATCCACTGGCGTTTTACCTAAATATTTAATTGTGTTCGACACTTCTATTATGCGCTATAATCCTTAAAAATGCAATATGTAACGCTATAAAAGTTTACATTATTTAAGTAATGTAAAGGAAACGGGGCATAAAAAATTACGCCCCGGATTTCAAAGGACTACGACAAGCTCTCTATAAGCCAATCTATTTGCTCTAAAGTATAGCCCATGCGGAATACTCTGGCGTTAGGATCTTCGACTTTTTCTAATTGGTGGAGTTCTTTTGTATCAACTTCATCCGATAAATCTTGATTAGTGTTTGTTACCTCAACAACCTTATGCGTATCATCATTTATGCCAGACTCACCGACCGGGATTGCCCCGCTATCTATCCAGATAAATCGGTCAGCTTTTAACGATTCTAAAAAAGCCCTGGTTTCATTTGGAAAAATGTTTTTTAAATTTTCAACATCATATTTTGTTGCAATATCTGTATATTTTGGGAATCCGCGCATTTTTACCTCCTTTATTTGTTTTCTAGCGCTTTCAAATGCGACATCTAGGCCAATTTTTCTACGAAAATTATAAGTATTCCCAAAGCTGGCCCAGCCATTAAATGACGATAATGTCGACGCATATTGAATAAGTGTAATACGTTTTTTGTTCAATCTTTCCGGCATTTTTGGAAGTTTCCGGCGTATTCTTTTTGCTGTACGTTTCTTCAATAATACATATTCCGGGAAATGCCTATAACCAATAAAAGGGACCCCGTGATCACAGCGCAAAATAATTTTTTTGCTTAACCGGAGTTTTAATTTTTCAGTAATAAATTTTTCTGCTAAATCTACTTTTTCTCTTAATTCCTTTTTATCGTCACTAAAAAAGGCTTTATCATCCATATATCGCGGCACAGCTTTAATCTTTAAAACGTGCGCGACATATTGGTCTAATTCGTTCAAATATAAATTACCCAGCCATTGACTTGTTAAATTGCCAATAGGTATATTTTTGCCGCCTCCTATTGAGAAAATTATATCTTTTATTAACGCGAGTATTTTTTTATCCTTAATCTTCTTTTCAACTACCGCATACATTTCCTCATGCGGGATACTCGGATAGAATTTTTTAATATCAATTAGCGCACAGTATTTGTAATGCTTTACGTAATGCCAAACACGATTAGAACATTTGTGCTGCCCTTTTCCTTTTCTACAAGCGTAACTATCATGTATAAATTGTTTTTCCCATATTGGTCTTAATACATTTACTAATGCGTGTTGTACAATCCTATCCGGATAAAGCGGTAATATATAAAGAGTTCTAGGTTTTGGATCTTTAATATCTCTCAACGTATATTCACTTGTAGAAAATTTACCGCTTTCAAGGATATAAATTAAGTGTTGTAAATAGCGTTTAATACGCTTTTCGCGTCTTATTAAATACTGCGCGCGTGTTTCATTATTGCGTTGTTTATCTAAAATTTTTCGCACGTGGCTATTTCTCCCACGACCTTTTTTAGCTTTATTGAACGCGTCGCGCATATTTTCCATTGTTATAAATTTTTCCCACAGATTGCCATATCTTTTCATGGTAAAAGCCCCTTACTTTCGGTTGCCCTACTAACAAAGGGCTTTTTTGTCGTGTGTTTTTCCTGGCGGACCAGGAAAGGATATAGGCCCAGCCGTCCGCAGCTGTTTGCTGCATTACGTATCCAACCGCGCGCGCTGACATTCGTGTTCGTGTTCAAAGCCGAGTTATTGCCATTACGAGAGGAGGGGCCAGCATAACCGGAGTTATTCCAATTGCCGCCGCCTATCAGACGCCCGAATAGGTCTATAACCTTTAGATAGTACATTTTTTAACTTCCTTTACTTATAAATTTATTTATTGTCTGGTACGGAGGGGACGGCTCCAACCGCGCGCGCTGACATCCGTGTGCGCGTGCAAAGCCGAGTCATGGCCATTACGAGAGGAGGGGCCAGCATAACCGGAGTCAACCCAACTGCCGCCGCCTATCAGACGATTTATAGATCCATATTGACGCGGTGATGTTAGCGTATTGCTACCGCTTGTAGCCCAACCAGATCCCCCGCAAGGTCCGTATTCTTGCAAAATCATCCAAAGGCCACCACAGCAAGACTCACCGCCGTAGTTATTTACCATACGTATGTTGTTCTCATTTTTCCAACCACCAGCCTTAACACATGATGATTCAGCTTTTCCGCTAACGGCTTTAAGTGGAATTACGCCCAATTCTGACATTGTGAAATCAATACTGGTAGGAAACTCCCAACCAACTAAACCAAAATCCACTTCGTGATCCCAGGCTGTACGAGAGCGAGTTGTAGAGCCTTGATATTCAAATACTGTATTTTGCATTGTACCAGATTGGCAATATATTGTACTCCAAGCGTCCCTACTTTCTATATAATAAGCACCGGACGGGCTGGCCACCAATGGCCTATGCCATAGAGTCCAAACACTTGCCGGAATAATATCGCCAGCCAGCCAGCCATTCATAGGGTGATCTACTGAAATTGTACCAACATCTGCACACTCCGTATGAAAACCGCCTATACGTCTTGTATTAACAGTATCGTAACCCGTAGGGGCTGTTTTGTTTAAAGAGATTTTAATATCAACAGGGCTTTCCTCACCAGGAACAAGAAAAATACTGTAATCCTTACCGTTTATTAATGTTTCACCGGTATCTAAATAATCCTCTACATTAATAACTTTATCTTGCCATAGTGTTAAATGACGCGTATCGCTTTCTGTTTCTAATTTTATAAATGTATTTTTTTTGAAACGTAATGAGCGCCTATCTGTCGTATTTTCAAACTGGATAAATCTATTTGTATCTGCTTTTACATCATCAAAAGGTATGTTATATATCTCACCGTCATTTAAGCGCGCCCATGTTGTAAGATTTACAGCTGACGGGAAAGAGTTTTTAAACGCCTCAATATCCTCATACTTTGCCTCCATTTCGTCTGCTATATCTTCCGCGCGGTCGGCTTGCGCTGCTGCCGCTGTTGCGGAGCTTTCTGCGGCCGTAGCTTTTTGAGTAGCAATATCCGCTTTATCTACAGCGGTTTGTACAGCCTCCTCCAATTCGTTAATTTTTCCGGCCGCCTCTGTAACTTCTGTAATCTTTTCATTTATTTCATTTTCAAAATTGGTTATCTCTGTTTGGACTTCACCCTCAAAAGTCGTAATCTGTTTCGCAAAATCGGTTTTCGCTTGTGTAATTTCACTATTTACAGCACCCTCAAAAGTCGTAATAGCCGTATTTACATCACTTTTAAAATTCGCAATTTCTTGTTTTACATCATAATTTACCAACCTTTTGCCTGTACTATCCCAGGCTAATACATTTTCCGCCTTTGGCACTGGTAAATCCACTTGAACACCAGTAAACCCAGAAACACCTGGGACTTTTAAAGCGCGGTCTATCTGTTCTTGTTGCTGTTGATCTATCATACAGCCTCTATCCAATGCGTCCTCAATTGTTTTTTCCGGGAAATGCCCCTCTGTGGGTACTTCCTCCGGTTGGATTAAATCTATAGTCCTAACACCATGGACGCTAAAACCTGGATGAACCTCTGATAAAATAACTACTCCACCGTCTTTGATACGGCTTATTTCGACCTCGTAATCCTTATGTAATTCCAGCTCTGTTTCTTCTTCTGTAATATTATTAACTAAGGATACTACTAAATCGGTAGCCTTAAAAATTTTAAAACTAAATTCATGCTCGATCACTGTGCTGCAATCAGTCAAAAATCTATTATTGTTATCGGTAACTGCCATTACTAATCCTCCTTATTGCCTTTTTCTTCTATCACATACGGGCTTACACCAAGCAATAATTTAGCTTGATTTATAATCTGGCCCTCGTCCCTATATTCTGGGTATTTTTGTATTACATCCGCTGCATATTTTATAGGTAAACCTGTATAAGGGCCAACCACATCCTTACCCATTTTTAACCAAAATTCTGCAAGATCTTCGCTTGTAATATCGTCTTTATACTTTTTATCGAGTATTTTTGACACATTTTCGCGCAACTTATTAAATGGTCCAAAGATATTCAAATCTAAACTTTCAAAGGCGTCTATATCCTTTAAATTTTCATTATCAGTAGAGGCACCCCACCATTTTAAGGCCTCGGATAATCCCATAGAAAGCATTTGCCCGAAAATCGCCGTTGCTGTAAAAGGGCCCAGTATTGTGGCTTTTAATTGGTCCTCATCATCCCAGGCAAAACCGTTCATTATGAATTGCACTAAATTAGGTAATATAAAATGCATGATTACCACGGCTTTTGCAGCGGCCTTAATGTGCTCTGAATCTTTATATATGATAGCGTCCCTTATAGCGTGTATTTCTCTTTGCATTTGTCGCATTTGGTCAGACATAAACATTACACACGCTTTAGCAAATGGGCCGCCCCTTTGCCATGCGCTTAAATTATCTATGTGCCCGGATTGCTGGTATTTATCTGCGGCACGTTCAAAGGCCTCCATGGCGGCACCTCTGTCCCCGGTTTTATCGAAAACAGATTTATAAACAGTCCAGCCTCCGGCAATTATACTCCATTTATCCCCCAACTGGGTAAAGAAATACAAATATTGCCTAAAATCTTTATATCGCGTAATAGCTTGATACTCTTGTGATCTTACAATATCTTTAATTTCCATGTTAATACTATTCGCGCGATCTTTTAAAAAATACGATTCACTTAAAATTTTTGTAGCCTCTACCGGATGTAAAATAAAATCTGTAAGGCCTTTTGAAAAATCTGTAATAGGTATTGCGTCCGCAAAAACGCCAATCGCAGTAAGCTGTGTGATAGCGATTTTAACTTTACCGCCGAGAGCGGATGATGTGAACAGATTACGCATTTTTGAAATTATACCCAATTCTGGGCGAGTGGCTTGTACGCCGTCATTCATAATATCTTTTAAATGCTGATCAATTATTTGCAAGAATTTTTTGCCATATTTATCCCGTATGATTTCTCGCACCTCATAATTTCCAAAAATATTATTTGCGTCTGTTACAAAAGCGTCCATAGCCATAAAATGCTCACTATTTGATATATGCTGTTGCATTACAGCTATATCGTTAAGAAAAGCAAGGGGTTTATCATTCGATTTACGATTGATAAAATTACTTGGCGTCATACTTTTTTGATATGTTGATTGGTTAATCCAATCGCCAGTCCTGTCGCTGCCGTCTATTTGACGCGCAATTGGACTATAAAAATCATTATAGGGCATATCTATACCGTATTTTTCGCGGTAAAAATTATTTAATCTTTTATGATATTCGCGATAAAATTCAAACTGAACATCTATAAGCGCCTTATCTTCCTCGGTTAAAAACTCCTCTAATAATTGCTGTGTTGATTTATCAACAATTGAAAACATTTTGTCTTGCGTAACATGTGCGCTAAAAAGTTTATCCAAAACATCATTGTTAGAATTGCCGGCCTTGCCCTCGATCTCATCAATGAAAGTGTATTTATTAGAATCTTTTAACGTGTTTTCTAATGTTGGATCCAGCATTTCCATATAGAGTTTTCTGGCCTCGGCTTTGCTAACTTGCAATAAAACCTTATTACCGTCCCTATCAGTATAATACCCAACATCTTGTATTATCGTGTCTTGTTTAACCCTTGTATTAAAATCACGCTCATTTTTGCAATTTAATGCGTTCATAGCTTTACGAGCGAATTTATCAAATTGTGTCATTTCGCCGCTAATGCGTTTCATTTTGGACGGGAAAACATCCAACAGTTTTGCCAATGTACGGTTTTTATCGTGCATACTGGCAATGTTCATTAAACCGTTCCAGGTTTCAAAACTCTTTCCCATTGTACGTATTACTTGTTTTATTTCATTTTTAAAATCAAGTTTCCTATTGCCTGTCGGTTTAACTTCGCCTATTATTGACTCTTTAGCCTCTTTTAATATTTTTTCTTTATGTTCTTTTTTAGTGGCCTCTCTAAACTCGCCGGCAATTTTTCCGTCCTCTATAAGCATACGGATAGAACGCGCTGCGCGTAATAGTTCTGACACTGACTTATTTTTTAAATCGCTAAAATTAAATAATATTCTTACTTGTTCTGTCTGTTCATCAGTTAAAGCGTTTTCGCCAGCATTATCAAAAATATTTTCAATGCGTAAATTTGCCTCATCTTGGTTTAATTTAGAGGCCTCTGTTATATTATCTAAAATTCTTTGAATATCGGCGTTGAATTTTCCGACCGGGGTTTTACCACCTTTTTTAGGTTTAGCTTGTTTTAAAAGTTTCCCTATATATTGGTGTAATTGCTTTTTATTATGTCTATCCTCCATGTCGGATATTTTGTTAAGTAATTCCGGCAAGGCTTTGTTAAATTTATCCAGACTGTTTAAATCCCTTATGGTTGTAAGGTATTTTGTTTTATCTTTATCAGACATCCCGGAATTTTTAATAAGACCTATAGCTGTATTTTGAACATCCCTAATCTCGCGCCGCGTCATTCTTGCACCCCGTCTAATGCCCTCTTGCATAGCTTTTAACTTTGATTTTAAAGCGCTTAATTGCGCGTTTTTGTATCCTCCAGCGGTCATATCTATTTTGCCATTTTCGTTTAATATACCCTCGCTTAATTTTGATCTTTCGTCATTAAGGACGTTTCTTTGCTGCGCAAGGTTATCCGATTCTAATATCGCGCTTTCAATTTCTTTATTTAATTTTTGACGTTGTTTTTCAAGAGCTTTGTTATTTTTCTTTAAATCGTTTATCTGTTCTCGATTTTTCTTTAATGTTGTTTCCATTTCAGCTACATCCGCCTCAATATCTGTTTTAGCCAACGCCTTTTCAATTTCTTTATTTTCTTTTTCAAGATCGGAAATTTTTTTGTTGTTTTCGTCCTGTTGAGCCTCGATTTTATTTCGATTATCTCTGGCCGTATCTTCTTTTTTATTAACTTTTTCGATTTCCCTGTCTAAATTTTTAACTTCTCTATCAAGCTCCCGGCCTCTTGCCTTTTTCGTTTTTTCAGCAATATCGTTTTCGCCTTTTGCTTTTTCTTCTTCAATCCATATATTATTGAGTTCTTGTAATTCTTCAGCGCTTAATTTTTCCTTTTTACCTTTTTCTGTGAGTTCTTTTTTGCGTGTTTGTATATCATCCAATTTACTCATTTTTTCAGATGTTTTAGCAATTTCCTCCCTTACAAGCTGTTGGTAATCTGTTTCGTACTTAATAGATTCCTTTAATCTTTGTGCGTATTCTGTTTCTTCTGTTGTTAGATTTTGTTTCTTTTCAAGCTGCGTTAAGGTTTTTGTATATTCTTCAATATTTTCCTGGCTTTCAGTTAAAGAAGTTTCAAGCTCCGTTATCATATCTGCCTCTGCGGCAGTATCAAACGCGACACCTCCAGACGAATCATACATGGTAATAGATCCTTGCAAAACTTGTCCGCCGGTTTCTACAACTTTACCCTCGGCCAGATTTTCCATATTTTGCTGTATTTCTGCTTTAGTCCCGATTTCACTACCGCCATTATTTTTAACACTTCCTACATTTGCATTCATTACATCAAACGGCGTCCCAAAAGCACTCATTACTAGCATTGCCGCCATGGTTTGCGGACCCGTCTGCGTTACAATGTTTTTCCAATCTTCTGCGGTAGGTTTTGCGCTATCGACGCTTGCGGCCTGTGCTGCAAGCAACGTCATGGTATTATTAACAACATCCTGGACCATTTCTGTTGTTGTTTCCATACCAACGCGTTTAAAATATTCCGTAACGCATTTTGTCAAAGCGCCTTTAACGGTTTTTTGCATAGCTGGGGACTTTTTCATACTATCCCAAAGCATTTTCGCAGCGGCTTTTTTCGCTGCGCCTTTTATCGGTGCCGTAACAACGCCAAAACTAGCGGTTTCTAATAAACCGTCCAGAAGTCCACCCGCCAAAGATGTTACCATAGCTGTATTATGGTCAATGCCCTTTTCGCGCATATCTAAGTATAAATTGCCACCCTCGACTTCCATGGATTCCAAAAATGTACCAATCAACATTCCGTTATTGATACCCTCTATAAACCCTGTAACTATCCCAGCCCCACCGCCAACAGCATTACCCGCTCCAGGCGCTACAGAGCCAGCTGCGGCACCTATACCCACATTTTTACCAATTGCTATCGGAACTGTTACAGTTGACGCCGCTAATCCCTTTTTTGTACCGGCCCAATAGAACGGCAACATTTGGACAGCCTCCCCAAAAACAGTTCTTAAAGGTTGTTGTTTAAATTTAGCAAATGAGAACTCCGGTGTTTTTGTTATGCCGTACTTGTTTAAAATTTCTTGATGTCGGCCGGCTGTCATGCCAGACGCCTCCTCAACTGTTAATTTGCCGCGCATAACATCACGCGCTAATCCCGCTCTGTATTGCGTTAAATTACCCATATCGTATTTAACACTCATTTCATCCCATATAGAGGCCGGTTTATCTGTAACGTCATAAGGTTTTAGACTATCAAAATCTGGCTCTTGTGGATTTCTATACCCGTCCTCATCCACGGGCTGTAAGCTCCCCCAGTCTATTGTATCGTCAAAATTTTGCACATTGCCATTATTATCTTCACTATATGCAGCTGTTTGATTTTCAGATGAGGCATTGTCGTATACATTTTCGTTATACTCCGGCTGTGTTTCCGGCATTGAGGGTAAAGCGCCTGTTTGCGCTTGCATTTCCTGTAAATCAACATTTTCAAAATCAAACTCGTTATTTTCCATATAATCCTCTTATTTTAAAATTTCATATCTGCCATTAGGGTACATTTTAACAGTACGTCCGTTTTTATCTTTCATGATACGCCCGCTTTCCGGGATATTATTTAAACTTGGATTGGTGCGACGGCGTTGATCTGCAATGACTTTATTACATAAATTTTGAGCCTGTTGTTGAGTTAATTCCCGCCCTTGTTTATTTTCCAATTGTTCTGCGTATTTCACATAATCGGTAATCATATTGTTTATTGCGTTAAAGCGATTATCTTTGCCGGCGTATGCTTTTTCAGCAAAATTGTAAATAGCAAGGTAGGATTTACTATAAGTATCTTTACCGGCCATTTCACCGTGCGGCATACCTATAATATTTTTCCCCATTTTGCGAATACGTTTTACTTTTGGCTCATTAACCTTTGTCATATAACTTTTATATTCTGCATTGGTCAAATATGCTTTATTTGCTTCAATAAGGTTTTGAAATTCAATAATATCCTTTAATTGTAATTCCGGATCAATTTTACCTTTTTTAGTTATTTTTCCAAATTCTTCGGTAATTGTTTTTATTGCGTTTTGACGCTTAACTTCATATTCCTGTTTTGCAATTTTTTTCTCACCTTGTACACCTAAATTGGTTATCATTGTAGTAGGTTTTCCACCTAATGCCTCAATCTTTTTATTATCAGCTATTGCGTCGGAAATTTTATATTCACCATTAGAGGCTTTAATTACCGCATTTTGTTTAATGTCAAATATTGACATCATATTGTCCATACGCTCTTGTCGTTCTTCCGCTTTGATAAGGCTATTAGCCATATTATGATATTTGTGTTTTGTTTCCGGATCCATGTATTTATCAAAAGTCCCAGCATTCAAAATCTCTTTAACCGTGTTGTATTCACCTCTGTCCAACGCCCCTAATACATAAGACTCTGCAAGACCCGACTTTATTTTTTCTATATATTCCGGTCCTTTAGCGCCGTATGTAAAATTGATTAAGTTATTAAAATCCATTTCTTTTATAGGATTTCCGTTTCCGTCAAATTCTGGTACAAATGCGTTAATCATTTCCAGGACTCTCGAAAAATCATTCGTCCCCGCTGCTTGTGTATAAAGTTGATTTACTGTGTTTTCAATTTTAACTTTAGCATTGGCCGTGTCCTGTGCTGTGGCCCAGCTGTTTACTTCACTTAATTTTCCTCTAAAGCTGTTTGTTAAAATCCCAGCCATTTTTTCAGCTACGGCGGGATTGCTTTTAGCGTCGTCTATATATTGACGTATTAATGCACCACCCTCCTCACGGATAACTTCCATACCGCTTTTAGGATCAGTAATATATTTTTCTTTGTTTTTATCAATCATTTCCCACATTTTAGTTTCCGCCTCGGTTGAGCGTTCGTAAGCGGTTAATGTGTTGTTGATGTTTTCTAATCTATCCCGTTTCGCTTTCACATCTTTTTCTTTTTGTACAGCGAGTGTCATTGCAGCGCTGGCCAATTGCCCGGAATCCTGGCCGATTTTTCCGGCTAAATTTGCACCAGATACATCCATATTAGGGACATACCCTAATGAGGACGCTAATTTATCTTGTACGTATGTGTTTACTCTCGCCACTTTTGCCTCCTTTAAAATGAAATTTTAGGTAATGTTCCAGAATATCCCGCGGGGCTTGTAGCCGTTCCAGCAGTAACACTAGGGGACCAGCCTGTAGGTGTTCCGCTCATTTTTGCGCCTGCGCCCCCGCCACCGTTAAATAATCCGTTTGCTTTCCCAGCCATAAACATTGTGCCAACACTAGCCAATGCACTCGACGCACCGCCTAATAATTCACTACGACCTGTATTAAACGCCGTTTTTGCATTAGTTTTAAACATATCAACCTGGGCCGCGCCTTGACGTTTCAAAGCGTCTACTTCTTCCTGCCCCAACGTCATTGTTTCATACAAAATCTCTAATGGTGAGCCAGCGTCGGTATACATGCCGTTTTTAGACATAGCCATTACTTGACGCGCCGCGGCTTTGTCTATTTCGCGCTGTTTTTGTTTTACGGCGTACGCATTTTCAGATTGCGCAATTTGCGCTTGTTTCATCATAGCAATGCCTTGATCGGTATATGCTGAATTTGCTTGGATACCTTTTACAATCGACATCCCAGCCGATAATGCTGTAAATGCTACTAATGCTCCTGTTGCCATTACTTCACCCTCGCCCACATAATAAAATCGTTACCCTGGGAGTCATATTTTTTTAAAATACCCTCTTTTTCAAAACCCAGAAAAGTATTAAAACGATTATGTAATTTATCATCAATGGCTCTTAACTGGACTCTGTGAAAGCTATTAAATGCTCCGGACTCTAACGTCCTTTTAACACAACGTGCAAACGCGGCCGGGTATTCTGCTAAATACTCTGACGGCAGCATAAAGACCTCGCAAACCCCCGGCCATAATTCAAAAAAGCCAAATATAGCAAGTATACGCCCGTCATGTATTATTGTTCCTGTTGTATTTCGATTTTCCCAATCTTTTAATGCTTTTTGAAAATCCGGCATATTGTAGACGGTTTCACGTTCGTATTTGCGGATATTCATACATTCCACATGCTCCGCCTTAAAAGGTATCACTTTAGTCATCTACAACCTCCATATAAACGTCCAACGCTTGTATAGTACACGGTAGCGGACTGTCCTGTACAATATATGCGTGTTTTCTATTTGCTGTATTATCATCAAAAATAATTTCTTTTGGACCACTATATAAGGGGGCTGGGCGGTTTATTCTGCTATCTACACCCCTAAAATCCAACTTGACCAGTTTATAAAGACTTGTCCCAAATTTTGCACCTAAAGAATTAAGAAATTCAAAAACAACTTTTTTTACATTACGCGGTTTATTTTGCGCACTTCCGGACGTTCCGCCAATGTTTAAATTCATTGTCTTTATTAAACCCCGATAGCCGTAACCGATATGAACGACATCCGCCTGGGTATCGAGTTTAATTTTTCCATTTTTTATAACTCTATCAGAGTGTAATGCACCGTCCGTTACAATTCTTACAGTTTCACCCTCTAAATGTTCTAATCCGCTTATATCATCTGTTGTTAGCGTCCATATTCCAGGTTTCAATGTAGTTATGTCAAAACTTTTTAAGATTTTACATTTTACATTTTTTGCGTCGATATATTCCACAATGGCAGCTCTACCACTACCAACCCCATTTTCATGCAAACGCCATATTTGACGGTCTAAATCCTCTTGGCTAAAAATATCAACATCAGATGTAAATACAGCCAAATTTTCTACTATATCACCTATTGATATTGTGGCTTTTGCATTTTTACCCATTTCGCTACCGTCGTAGGACATACAGCAATCCAAATGGCTTTCTAGCTTTTGACGTTCAAACATATCGTTATAATAACGCTCTGTATCTTGCTCCTTGGAATTTTCATTTGTGTAAAAATCTTCTGGAGTAACAAATTCCTCAAAATCTGTTATATATTCAACATATCTTTTTATTTTTCCGTTTATGTGTCTTTCAACTATTAACCAAAGTTGATCAAATACGTTAGGGCGTGGCATAATACCAGAGCTAATAACTTTTGCGCCATTTCCCCCTATATGCGTTCTGTGCCAACCAGCTACGTCCTCTGTTTCATGATATGTTAATCCTAATAAAACCCCATTCTTTTTAGGGATCCAAAGAATATCCGGACGTCCTTGCTGAAATGCTATCTCACGACATCCGCCGATTGTTATGGTATCTGCTATTAAATTTTTATCAACAGATTTATAGGAATCGTAAACCAAATCATATTCCAAACAACGCAAAATCAAGCTGCCTTTTTGCAAATAAAAAAGCAAATTGCCTTTAGGGATTGGTTTAATACCCTCGCAGCCATAAGAATCAACCGGCCTAACTATCGGTAATGTTTCCGCGCTAAACGCGTTATCATAACCGTCAGACGGTACCAATCTTAATAATCCGCTTTCCGTTCCAACAAGAAAATATCTGTTATTTACAGCAAGCCATTTAACTACGATAACCTTGCCGTCTGCGGATGAGATATATAGCTTTATTGCGTCGTTAGCAAGTGTGCCCGTTGTAAAATCGTCATATCGGGTATTTCCGGTTTTAGAATCCGGACCACGACTCATAAGCACTAAATCGGGTTCATTTTCAAAAGCGGAATATATCAAACGTCCGGCTCCGTCAAATGCAACGGCGCCCGGATATTTGCCCTTTTCGGTCATATAATCCGCTGTACGTGAAAAAGTGTTAAACGTCCAATTAGTATGCGACGTTCTTGTTAATTTTCTTGGCGGATAGCCAGGATGTACGATATACATGGTATCGGTATTTTGCGAGTATTGTATTTTTCGCAAATAGTCCATTATTTCCTCATCCGATAGATTTTCTACATCTTTATACGGCGTAGCAACTTCGACAATCTTATTTAAAATACCACCCGATATATAAAGCATTTCCGTTGTATCAATCGGCTCGTTTTCGTCGTTGTATAACTCAAATGTATTTGTGGTAACGTTTTTAACAATGTATGATTTTCCATTTAATAAATTCATACCTTTTACGGAATTGATAAAAACTTCATCCTCATTAGAAAATCCATGACCATTACAAGTTACAACAGCTGGATTAGCTGCGGTTATGCCTGTAATATCCTTGTTATCATGGACAATAATACCGCCATCTTTATAAAATCGGAAATAACCCGGTGTAACTTCTATTAAATATGCTTGCTTATCTGAAAACTGAAAAGGGATAAAACGCCCTAAAGAATTACGGCGCGTTGGATTTACAAATCTTGTTCCAGTTCTATATTTTACTGGTCCTGTGGTTTCTAATACAAAATTCTCTAATCTTTCACAGCCATTAGCGTATACTTTAATATCGCCACGTGCACGAACAGAGGGGCATAATTCGCCCCCTACAAAATTTCTTAAAGTATCATTTACCAATGGCATGGGATTATTCGCCCTCCTTTTCTTCATCTTTCGCCCATACTACCGGGCGAAATTCTGATTGAGAGTATCCAGTTCTACGTCTTGCACGGCCATATTTTGATCGCTGAATACGTATTGGCGGCTTTTCCTGTCCGTCAATTGATACTATTTTAGCCTCCTCCAACTCAATTTCTTTGTATAATCTTTCCATTACCGTTTGTTTTTGCGTAAAACGATATGCCATGTTTGCTGCTAAATAGCAAACTAAAAGATGTTTAAAGCCGCTATCGAATTTTTTAACATCAGTTACTCTACTGATATATTTTAATTTTAGTGAATCAGCACCGTTAGAATTAAGCAAAATATACCCACCGGCCAAATCATATTGCAAGGCGTTAAGATCCTCGCGTCCATTTATTGCTAATAAGCGCACAAAATCCGACGGTAATTTATACGCGTCAGTAAAATCAAATTCCGGAGTTGCCAATTTATCGCGTGGGATACTTTTGCGCGTTATTGCAAAATTCCAAACGTAGCGCCTTAATAAGTATTCCAGGGTATCCGTATACCACCGAGCGCATACTTTTTCGTTTTCTGTCGTAGGATTATTGATATTACCAATATCCGCGCATTGTCCCAATTTATCTAATGCTAAATTGCATATTTCAACTTCTGTCTGTGCCATAGGTCCTCTTTAGAAAAAGGCGCACTATTAGCGCGCCTTTTGACTTTATCATACTTCGCAATGTTTAACCTTGAACAAAGTCCGCAACGATAATAGCTGTACCGGCTTTCGTAGCTGCGGTTTTTAAAGTAAGAGCTATATCGTAACCGGCGTCTTTGTCGCCAACATTATGGCCGGCAAGCTCATAAACTTTTTTACCGTAAGTTTCAACAGTTAAAGCATTTAACCCGTTTACTGGAGTCCCGACGCCGGCAGCTGTAGCAAAAGATACGGCCGCACCTAATGCGTCAGCGTCGTAAACTTTTCCGCCAATGCCCTCCTCGTAAATTCCCAGGTCAGCAGTGGCCGCAGTAATTGCCTCTGTAATCACTTTTACAGATACAGGGATTAAGTTTGCACCGGCTTTAAATAGTCTGTAAATTGTATTTGCTGTATCTTCTGTATTAAATGCAACTTTTTGTATCATGGTAACTGTTTTGTTTCCGGATACATTTACAGATTCCGCCAATTTATCTTGTGCAATCCTCTCATTAACATATACATCCTTTACGGATGTTGTTGTAGGTGTTGTTGTAGGTGTTGATTCTGTCATTTTGTTTCTCCTGTTATAAAAAACAACAAGGCAAAAGCCGCGATTAAGCGGCTGTTGCTGTTGTTAATACTTTTTGTACTAACTTGCCCTCTGTACGGACTGCGCCCATTTCGACAATCATCTGTACTTGGTGTGTTTCGTAGTAATCTTTTCTCTCTGAAACATCAAATTTCGGAGTGAGAGAAACGCCAACCACGATACCCCTTGTAGACGCTGCAAAACAAGAACGTACATTGGATGAGTTTACTTCAAGCATAGGCTTTTTAGCCTTGCCGGCGTATTTGATAATGTCAAAACCAACAGCGTTTTGGATTTCGCCTTTATCAATTACATAGCTGCGAGAGTAATCCCCGGATACCAATTTTGTTTCTGACATTAAATCCGTATGCTCATCACCGGCAATACCTAAAACAAATTTTTCCGGCATATCATTACCGACATCTGCGTCAATGAAATTCTGTTTGATTTCAAGCAACTTTTCATAAGTCAAGCCGCTTGTAGCGTCGACTGTAAGAACACCGTCCTCTGCTGCGGTGATTCTATCATCAAAGTTACGCCCTGTGAGAACATCTGAAAACATTGCCTCAACGCATAATCTATCAAAACGTCTTTCGATACCCATAACGATAGCTTGCGCGTATTGGTTAGTAGGATCTGTCAACATACCCCTAACGTCGGCACTATCGACCGGGATTGTTACTTCAAATCTTCTGCGTGCAATCTTACGTCTTAAATGTTCAATGTCTGTAAATTGTACTGGCTGTACTCTGCCTTTAATTTCTCTTGCTTCAACTGTTCCGATACCGTCGTATGCTGCGTTATCACCTTTCATAGGGATTACAGTTACGTAAGGACGTAGTCTGGCTTTCCTTTGTTGTGATTGAATATGCACAGTATCTAAAAATTGCGTAATTAAAGCGTTATCTATGGATTCGCCCATTTTTTTTACCTCATTATTTTGTTTTGTGTTCGACATTTCGGTAAACGCTACCCGCGTAACGGACGTAACCTACATTTATACGGTGATGTACCCGGATAAGATTATTATCATCAAGTGGACCATAAAGGCTACCCACTGATTTAATTATTTACTTTTTAAAAAAAAATTACAAGGGTTTACAAACTTTTTTATAGTTCCGTAAACATGCGTAAATATGCGTTAAACAAATAAAAACAACACGCCAGTATGCCCGACGTGTTGTTATCATAGAAGTATGTTACCTATTTTTTCTGATTTACAGACGAAAAATTACTATATAAATCCTGTACTTTTTGTTTTTGAGCCTCATAACCAGGATCAAATGGATCCATACTGGATAATTTTGCTAATTCTTTCTGGGCCTCTTGTCTTAATGTTTGCGGGTTTTGTGCACCTTTTGTATTATTTCTTAATGCACTCAAATCGTCTTGCGAGATGTATTTATCAGATACTCCCTTTAATACACTGGCCATGATTATAAGATTTTTATTATCCATATTCTGTAAATGCGGTTTTAATGTTTCAGGGGTAAATTCTTGTATCAATGCTTTAGCTACATTTTGCACATTTTCCCTGTCATTGCCCCAGGTTTCATTTGCTATATTATCAAAATCAACATCTGATAACTGCTGTTGTTTTTGCTGTTCTGCAACTTGGTCTATAAGCTCTTTGTGTGATTCAAGCATTATTTCATCATAGCGTTGGTTTATGATTTTAGCTTGATAAGGCGTTACCCCAGCGTCATAGAACATTTTTTTAATTTTGCCCTCAACGTCTGCGTTATGTAAGTTTTTCACATTATCCGGCAAGCTAGAATTGTCCAATTGGTAATCATCCGCCGATTTTAAACCTACACGCCCCCTAAATTCAGTCCACTCCTGTTCTGTAGCATTTTCCCCAGGGACTAAAGATTTTTTACCTATCATTGACTCCATGTTGTTTATTTTTTCAAACATTTTTTCCGGGGTAGTCAATTCTTGCATAAAACCTTTATCGGCGTAGTTTTTTCCGTATTCGCTTTTAAAAGCCTCAAAATCAAAATCCCCACCAGTTCCTCCGGTACCACCGTCGTTATTATTTGTTCCGCCGCCAGTTCCTCCAGCGCCTCCGCCATTTAGCATATCGGATGTAACTCCGCCGCTACCTGTTCCGTCTTGACCGTCATTATCTACAAAATAACATGGTCCTATTGCCGCAATTCCTTTTTTAAACATTTTTGTCCTCCTCATATTCAATCTGTTTCAAAAATTCCACATCAATAAATTGTCTTATTCTGTGGTAAACGTCTTTTCGAGCCTCATTGTAAATAGATCCGATTGGGTTAATATCACATGCCTGCGGATTCATCACAAGAGAGGTTTTTGCAAAACCGCAATCACGTTTTAGATAACGTAATACCGTTTTACCGTGTTCAGTTTTTGCGATTCCATTAAACGCACGGCGTAATTTTTCATATTCAACGCTTTGTGCGTTTTTTGTTTCTTTCGTTTTTTCTGTCATTTTATGCTACCTCCGATTGTTGCATTGCGTTCATTTGCGCAACATTTCTGCCAATTTCGCTTTGTTGTCGCGCCATTTCCATTTGCGCAAGTTGCTGTTGTTGCTGTGCTCTTGCGTCCCTAATCTTTTTAACGGTTACGCTGGATTTAATTAGATCCATTGGCGCACCGCTTAATTTTGCAACTCTGCTAATCAGTTTATCGAAATCCACATTATCCAAAATTTCCGGATTAACTGGCGAAACACCCACCGCAAAATTAGCGGTTTCGATTATGCCGCGTAATTCCTCCGATTGCATAGTCCTTTTAGCTGGTGATAAATACGTTAATTCGTAAAAATCTTCCCCCCTTATAATTTTTTGTACGATAGCGTCCGGAATATAAACCGGTTGTATTCCTTTTGCTAATAATTCAAAATCGTCGCGACTTCCGGATACAACCCCTAATCTACCGCGTTTCATTAGAATATTTAAAGTTCTTTGTATTGTAGGCGTAATAACTTCATTTTCTTGGCGTGCATAAAAAGCACCTAAAGACTGGCCCCTTAACGCGTTCCTCAATTGCGCCTCCCCTAACGTCATGCGGGTTTCATTGTTAAAATCCAAAAGACGATCCAGATAAAAATGATTATTGATAGTTTCTTTTAATGTATCAATATGTGTGTATGAACTTTGCAGCTCCCCAACTGTATAAAGCGGCTCTATCGGTTTACCTGTATTTAATCGTCCTGTAACAGAGAAAACCGTAATACCGCCGGCAGAAGTATCTATATTCCCGCCCCCTAAAGCTCCGTCGTCATATACCGCCATTGGTGGATCCAATTGCTTTTCTGTAGCAATCATTATCGCCTCTCTTACGGCGTTAATTTCAAGAATATCCGCCATTGCAACCATGGCCGGGGAGCGTCCATAAATTTCGCCTGGGACTTTTGAAAACCTACCTACAAAAATTGGCATTTCCTCAATACCGCTTTCTTTAAGAATTTTACGCGTCCCTATTTCTATATGTATTGACGCGATAGGCATATCCTTAACGCCCTGTTTTCTAGGATTTCTATCAATTCTCGGCTCTATAACATGCAAGATTTTAATTTTATTCTCAACTTGTCCGTTATTAAAATCTTTACGCGCATTTGCCGGTAAATTTTCGTAACCATATATTTTTACAGCATTTCTCACAGTCATTTCTAACTCTGAAAAAATAGTGTCAATAAATCCGTCCGGGCCCTCGTCCACGTACATATCTTTAATGCTCCAGGCCTTATATCTTATAGGGACTGTAGTATCTTCGTCTTTTTCTTCTACGTAAATACCGCTTATGCCGTATGCGCCTTGATCTGTCATATATTCATCAAGAGCTGTTTGTAATCCGGCCCTCGTATTGTCCATGACTGAATACATTTGAGCGTTGACATATTCAAAATAGCTTTTTATTTCTTCTGTATCCGGCGTGTCCCACGTGCGGCCAACAGAAAAAGTCCTAGGGCCATTCGGCCATATATTATTAACCATAACATTAGCCATAATCCCATTAGCGCGTTGCGCTGTATTATCGAAAATATCCTCATCCGCAAAAATTCCCGCATTAGGTACGCCATGCCCGTCGAATTTTCGATTATAGACATATTCACTTATAAGACTATATAACCCTTTTAAACTTTGTTTATTTGTTTTCAAAGTTTTAAATCGGTTAAAAATATTATCAATTCTAGCATTTGCCATGTCGCACCTCCTCTCTTTTAGCTTGCTAATAATGATCTGCGACCCACTGTTGCGTTTCCTAACAATCCGCTGGAGCCATTACTGTACAATGCCATTGAGCGGGTTTTATTAGTGCCTGTTTCGTTTGATGATTCAGAGCTTGCGCCGTCTGTTGCGGACGCTCCGCCCATACCGTTTTGCTGCATAGCGCTGGCCGCTTTTTGCGCACCTTTTGCTTTCCCCATACTATGCGCTACAGCTGCTGTACCGCCGACAACAGCTGCGGCACCTACCGCGGTTGCTACACCACCAACTACTGCCGCTGTACCCGCGGAAGCCCCTAATGCTGTACCAACTGCTACAAAAACTGGAATTAAGGGTGCCATACTGATACCTCCTGTTTATCTTTTCTAAATTTATTACGTTTACTAATTGTTTTTAGAGGCCCTTTGCCTCTGCTGTTATCTTCAACTTTTCTATACCTGTTTTGTGTTTCCCCATTAGCTTTTCTTACAGGGTACGCAAAAGTTAAAATCGTTGCGTCAAACAGTGTAGGCGAACGCCCATAAACTTTTCTAATATCATCTTTTGATACAAGTTTAAATTTATTATTTGATGTTTCAATTTCTCGCGGAACACATAAGCAATCTGTATAAAATTGGTCTGTGTCTGGTACAGATTTATTCCCTTCCTCAACCCAATATTTAAAAGTTAGGCCCATTTCTGCACGTTTATTCAAATATTTATCATCCTCAATCGGTCCCTCAGAAAAATCTACTGTTTGTACTTTATCTCTGTATCCACACTCCCACATACGGCTTGCTATCTGATACCCATAACCGTTGTCAATAAACATTTTATCAACACCTAAAGTATCAATAAGTCGCATACAAATACCGGCGAATCTCATTGGATCCATTTCATCACGATAAATTTTATATCCTTGGATAATATCACCCCGTCTAAAAACAATGCCGGCTTCATCTTTACCGCTGCCCTTTGGATCTACCCCCATAATGAGAGGAGCCATTGGATTAGCCGGCATTTTTCGAGTTCTTGCGTCTTGTAATTTTTCTGCGCTAATAAGCGGATCCCCGGATGTTTGGAAACACTCATCAATCGTTGCCGGATATTCTTGCTTAAATTTCCATTCACTTTTTAAATTTTCTATCTTTTTGCGACGCCAATATACCTGCTCATCATCAAGTTTAAAACGCTCCTTGTATTCCTGTTCCTCTGGAGTTATAACAAAATTTTCCGGCAATTCCCGCCTGTATTCATCCATCCAAAACCACGGAATAAATACACACTCAAAATCGCCAATCCCCTTAATAGCGTCCATACAAGTTTGATAAAACCAATTACCAATGCCGTTCCCGGTAGATTCTACAAAAATCTCGGTGCCAGCCTCATCCGATACAGCTTGTATAAGCCCCGTATCTATCTCGTCTGTTTTATCAAAAAAAGCGGCCTCGGATAAATGTAATTGATGAGCTGTAAACCCTCTACCTACATCCCCGCTACCCGCTGTACCTACCGCGTACTCGCTACCGTTTTCAAATACTAATTGTCGTGAGTTATCAACAACAACTTTAGGTTTAATTGCGTCCGGGCAATTATTATGGTATCTTTCCGCCATATCAAAAAGTTTGTCCGTTGTTTTTGCTTGGTGCGAAAGAATAAAAGTAAGACGGTTATTTAATCTATTATTTTTATGATAAAAACGTCCAGATACGTACGTACTAACGCCGCCCTGTCGCGCTTTCGGAATTATTAAACGAACGCGCCCAGTTCTGCGTAATTGCTCTTGCGCTTTAGTGTGTATATATGCTTGAGCCTTATTTAATTCAAACGGCACTAACTTCCCGGATTTATCAAGAACAGACAAACAATGTTTCGCAAAATACGCGAAATCGTTTGTTAATCTTTCATGTATCCTTAAAGCTGTTCCGCTTAATTCACTCATTTATTACAACCGTCCTTTTTAGCCATAAGCTCCAGATATTCTGGATAAGTAAGACTCATTGATGTACTTTCAACACTTTGTTTCGGTTTACCCAGTACCCTATCAAGTAAAATTTTAGCGGCGTCTAAATCGCCTTGCGCTGCGCGCTCCGCCATTCTTACCCACATAACTTCCGCATTAGACATCCCCTCAAAACGTGCCTCAATAATATTCATGCCTAATTCTTCGTTATATTCACCCTCATACGGTAAGGATAAAGCCGTTGTTGCCAATTGTTTAACAGAAGAAGGGTTAATGTCTTTGTAAGCCGGTTCCGGCATGCCATTAACCCATTTAATAATTGCGGCTTTTGCTATTGGTGCATTAGTCCCCATTATTAGCGTCTGCGCCCTCTAATCCCAAAAGATCAGCGGCGTCGACTTCCTCCTCTGTTTCGTCATTGGCGGTATCTTTTTCGCTATTTCCGTCTTGTTCTGCGTTGTTTTCTGGAATATCGTTTAAATCATTTAAAGACTTATTAAATTCATAGGCCTCTACATCAGACTTATAAATTTCCTTAAAGCCCTCCGGATCTTCTTCTGCGCGAATAATTGCCTCACGTAATCGGGTAATATCACCCTCATAAACTGCTACATCAATACCCAATTCTTGTTTTTTAATGTAAGATTTTAACTGGTTTGTGTTCATAGTAGCAATTGACGTAGGCGCTGTTTCAGCTCCGGATAAGTCCACAACATTGGTAATTGTTTGAGTCCTTACACGTTTAAAATCCGGATACTTTGCAATCATCATCCTATACAAAGCGTCATTAGTACGGTTTAAACCGGTTTTAAATAATGATAAGGCTTTAGGTGTTGCGGCCGGAAAAACTACATCTAACGAAAAGTTTTTTACTTGCTCCGCGGTATCCTTTGAGCCTGTGTAATACTGTCCGGCAAAGGAATACCTTACGCCTTTTTTCTGTTTGTTCGACATTTGAGATCTCCTTTTTACTAAAAGGCGCCCTATTGTTTTTAAACCAACAGAGGGCGCCTCCGTTTTTGTGTTCGACAAAATTCTTACTATCATTATAAACGCCGTAAACCTTATTTATCAATCTTTTATAAAGTTTATTTGAGTTTCGTAAATCCTCGTAAATATACATAGTTGAAAAATTTTTTGTATTTTTTTTTGAATCATTAAAAAATTTAAGAGGCTAAATTTGATAGGTAGTTAATAAACAGCGGGGCCCCTCCCCTGTAGAGGCGCGGGGGCCACGGGGTTGCTATGGGGGTTAAAAAGAGGGGGACCCCTAACGCTTACGGCATTTTTCAATAGCAAAAGGTCAAGCCTCCGGCATTTTTTCAAGTGCATAAACCTAAAAATGGCGCAAAGTCGCGCGGTCATTAGCTTATAAAGTCATTAACGCTATTTGCGTATCTGGGCAATACTTAACATGATATGTAATAAAATGAAAAATGCTAAAAAGTAAAATCAAGCTATGAAAGAATTACAGGCAAATATTATATCGTTTCGATAGGTAACGATAATAAATATTATGTAACACTTTCGCATAAAAAACAAAAGCGCTTAATAAAGCATTTTATAAATCTTACATCTTTTATAACATATTTTGTAAAAAATGTAAAGCCGCTGAAAAATTTATAAAATAAAAAACGC
>ULUC01034908.1_pt1 | contig 39869 bp, 36 predicted proteins | sample 1958151 | NCBI WGS metagenome assembly ULUC01 (sample SAMEA4835750, study PRJEB28245) | human gut metagenome | biome: gut microbiome; material: fecal sample | place: Denmark | collected 2008
GCATTGAACATAGTGTGCAGGACTGCCTGTAGCTTATATTTATCGTCCGTTCGTCAACTAATATTTAATTAAACATCAATATTGCTGGTTTTCTTCATACTCAGGATAGTCCGACATATGCTCATATCCGGCTGGCTGGACATAGTATGAATAGCTTCCACTGTTATCGTCATCATAATATCTTATTTCAATAACTGGTTTAGTTGAATCGAAATTCTTCTCAAAAGGATTCTCTAGCTCTTTAAGTATAGCCTTAGCAAGTTCTTTATTATTGAAATTATTATAAATTAAAGAACTATATTCTGTAGAATCAAGAGAATATACACTTACATACATTGAATAAGCTGCGTTTGAAGATGTATTTGAAAGTGCGCTTGAAGCTGCATTTGAAGCTGTATTTGTATGTGCTTTTGAAGATGCATTTGATGCTTCATTACTATCATTTATTATATTTGTGAGTGCATTTTTCATCCGGTTAAAGGTTTCTGGATTATTGTCTGCACATGTCTTATTGGCAGCGTTGTAGTATGCATTTACAGATTCAGGCATGAGACTTGACAGGCAGAAGCTTGCTGAATACGTTGTTCCATTTCGTGAAAATACTGCTGTGACATATGATACGTCACCACCGCTATGGTTAGAGGTCTGGCTTACAAGCTGGTACCAGTCTGAAAATGGCATGTTTTTTATTTCTTTTAACATTATATTATATATATCACGTGTTTTATATTCAGATATATAATCTGAAAAGGTGATATTAGCATCCTCGTATGAAGGAAGATTCTTATATTCTGAACAGAAATCCTCGTTTTTAGTGAGTGCACTGGCAAGCTTATTAACATCACTTTCCTTTAAAAATACCTTGCGGTATCTGCCTAAAATTCCATCTTTAAAGTATACTTCATATGTTACATAGTTCACAGAAGAACGTTTGTAATAAGGCAGTTCATTAAAATTATCAAGCTGTTCAGCGTTATCGTTGTATATATCAGCTATAAGCTTTATAGTATTTTTGTCGTTTATTTTTATATTTTTAATAACATTTTCAAAATAATCCGGATATTCAGACCTGTAATACCGGTTCTCGACAGATAATGTGATGTAATCTATGTTATCTGCGTTAGCACGGTAGGAAGTCATGTTGTTGATTCCGGCATTTAATAGAAATCCACATATAATAGCGAGCACATAAGCAACGATTATAGATGGGACTGCGTTTAATACACGATGAAGCTTTTTGCTTGATATGAGTTCGTATACTATGACGACTATGGCAGCTATTATAAATGCAATTATTGTATACATATAAGGTGAGGTGCCATATGAGTAATCCTCTTTTGACATCTGCACGTACACAAATGTTCCGAAAACACTTATAGTAAAGCCTATTACACATCGTATGGCAAACTGCAGCTTCCAGCTAAGGGCAGGCTTTCCAGCAGTTTCACTTTTCCTTATAGTAAATAATGCGCATGCTATGACAGCATATATGATTGCAAGTATAAGAGTATATGTGTTTGATACACCAGAAAGCAACATGTTAGATAAGTTGTCTGATGAAAAATACACAGGCTCAAATATTGACAGGAACTGTCCCGTCAGCATGTTGTATGAGTTGTCAAGCAAAGGCATAAAATGAGTTGATGATGCAGCTGCATATATGTTGCTGACTGTTGAATTCACAAGAATAAGTATGAATCTTGGCAGGAATATAATAATTCCCGACAGACATATATTACTGAATATATTTCCTGTGACAGAGCAGGCAAGTGCAATAGCAGCAGAGCATAAAAGTGCACATAAGAATTCTGCTGCATATACGTGAAATGTTGTAGAATAATCTACAATAAAATATTTACTGAATATGTGATAACATATAAAACCAGTTACATATGTTGAAAGCATTATTATAATCTGCCATGCTGTTATAGCAGCGAATCTTGAAAGAAAAAGATTCTGCCTTTTATATGATAATGAATGGTAGAAATCACTTGTACTTCTTTTGTTTAGAAAAAACCATGCATAAAGGCAGAGTACAGGTGTGATAAGTGCAATGACAATAAGCAGATAGGATGCCGATGATACAGGTGATACGATAGATGTGTAGTCAAAGCTGTTATTTGCTATAGCTACACCTGAAGCCACAGCATTTTTATTTGCCTTAATCATGTTATTTATGTAGATACCATCCATGATTATAGGAAGGGCAGTTATGCAGATCATAATAGCTGTTGATATAATACCTATTATTTTAAGCTGCAGGAATGACTGCCAGAATAGTTTGACACTGAATATATTTCTGTTATTAAGTTTGTTATTCATTATAACCTCCATTTCTATGTGTAATATAAATCACATTAACAAAAGCTGGGATATAGATTTTATTTATTTGTTGTTTATTTCTATTTCAAGAGCATCATTGAATTCATAACCAAGAGATTCCATCTCATATGTGAATACTTCTTCAAGAGTGAGTGGTAGTACATCCAATATAACAGGATTCATGCCACGAAGGTAATGTATAGTTTCTTCACGGTCACCATTAACAATCATGTTTGCAACCGAACCCTGCTGACGGTATCTTGTTATGTTAAGTCCTTCAAACTTTGACTTTCCGAATATGTTCTTAAATGCAATCTGTACTTTGAATTGTGATGTTTTAAGCTCAAGTACATCGCTGTCAAGTACAAGCCCGCCCTTGTGAAGAAGTGCAAGATGATCACATATGTCTTCAAGTTCACGAAGAGAGTGTGAGGTTACTATAACAGTTGCATTATATTCTGCTACATCGTTGCATATAAGCTTCTTAACTAGGTTACGCATAACTGGATCAAGTCCATCAAAGGTTTCATCAAAAAACATATATTTAGCTCTTGTTGAAAGTGCAAGAATAATAGCTGCCTGCCTTTTCATACCTTTGGAAAAATTGGCTATTGGTTTCTTTGGATTAAGCTCAAAAAGTTCAGTTAGCTTTAGATATCGATCCCAGTCAAAGCTGTTGTATATTGAACTGTATAGATCAGCCATTTTGTTAATAGTTGCACCTGGCAGAAAAAATAATTCATCTGCAACAAATACAATGTTTTCTTTTACTTTTGGATTTTCATATATAGGTGCATTATCAATGTATGCACATCCTTTATCTGGTTTATATATGCCAGACAATACTCTTAAAAATGTTGATTTACCAGCACCGTTGGAGCCGACCATGCCATATATGCATCCATCGCTTATGCTGCAGGTTATGTTATCGAGAGCGGTAAAATCCTCAAATGTTTTGTGAATACCTTCTGCTTTTATCATTGAAAAACCTCCTCTTAATTGTTATATTTTCATTTTGTTTTGGAATTATAGGTCCTTAAATACTTCATCAACAGCTTCCATAATCTCAGATTTAGTTATTCCGGCAAGAGCCAGTTCCTTGATAGCCTGCTTGAATTCCGGCATCTTTTCCCTTGAACTGGCTCCAAGAATATTAAGTGCTTCAGAAGATACGAAAGAGCCTTTTCCAGGTACTGTTATGATAAGCTTCATTCTGTCAAGCTCTGTATAGGCTTTCTGGATTGTGTTGGGGTTGATGGAAAGACTTACCGACAGGCTTCTTACTGACGGCATCTTATCGCCGCTGTTTAAAAGACCAGTCAGTATCTGTTCTTCAACCTGATTAATAAGCTGTTCATATACAGGCACTCGCGACATGACATCTATAACGAACATAGTGCTATCAATCCTCCTTATGTAGTTTTATCAAATGCATTGATTGTACTAACTGTATTATCTTAAGTAGTACAGTTGGTACATTAAATATATTATATGTGATTTATAATGTCAAGATGAAAATAAAATTATTAGTCAGACGAATATGTCGTATAACTTTGACTTAAAATAAATATATGGTAAAATATACAACGATAGTCACATCATTTTATCATTAAATAAAGTAAGAAAACAGGGAGGTATATGATGAGCGAAGCATGTTCACATGATTGTTCAAGCTGTGGTTCAGATTGCGCAGAAAGAGAAGTGCCACAGAATACAAGAAATGATAATAATAAAAATATAAAGAAGGTTATAGCTGTTGTCAGCGGTAAAGGTGGAGTTGGTAAGTCACTTGTCACTTCAATGCTTGCGGTTAAGTCACGCAGGGAGGGACTTAAAACAGCAGTACTTGATGCTGATATAACAGGACCTTCTATACCTAAGTCGTTCGGACTTTCAGGTAAGGCTACCTGCAATGAAACAGGAACAGTAATCTATCCACCAGAAACTAAAACAGGAATCAAGACGATGTCTCTTAATTATCTTCTTGATAATGAAACAGATCCGGTTATATGGAGAGGACCAGTTATAGCAAGTGCTGTAAAGCAGTTCTGGGAAGATGTTGATTGGGAGGATATAGACTGTATGTTTATAGACTGTCCTCCAGGAACAGGGGATGTACCACTTACAGTATTCCAGACACTTCCTGTAGATGGAATTGTTGTTGTAACATCGCCTCAGGATCTTGTATCCATGATAGTAGAAAAGGCAGTTAATATGGCAAAGATGATGGATATTCCAGTACTTGGAATAGTAGAAAATATGTCATATTTCAAGTGCCCTGACTGCGGCAATATACACTATATTTATGGTAAGAGCAATATAGATGAAACTGCCAGGGAGCTTGGAATTAAGACAGTTGCAAAGATGCCTATAGACCCAGAGGTTGCTAAGCACATTGATGCGGGCAGGGCAGAGGAACTTGATACAGCTGCACTTGATGGTGTGTTTGAAGCTATTAAAAACTGTTGATCATGTAATTCAGTCTGCATTAGATGAAAAGTAAAAAACAGCCTGAATTATAAGTAGAAAGCATAGATATTGGTAAAATTGCAGTAAGAAATGAGGGTTAATATGAAGCATGTGATTATGTTTAAAGGTGGAGTAGAAACACTTGAATTTTTTTCAGTAGAGATATCCAGATATCTGCCAGAGGATGAATATGATGTGTTCTGGTATGACCTTTTTATGTCTGAAAGCAGTTTTGTCCATTTGCTTGAAATTTATAATACACATAAAGATGAAGAGTTTGTTGTACTTACATTTAATTTTGAAGGACTTGAGGGAGAAACAGGACTGTATCAGAAGCTTAACTGGAATTTCTGGGATTATTCAGGAATAAAGGTTGTTAATATAGTTGTAGATCATCCGCTGTATTACCACAAATATCTTGCAGGCAGGCCAAAGAATTATGTGCAGATAGATATTGATAAAGTTCATATGGAATATATGAACAGGTTCTATCCAGATATTAAAACTCTGTTTATGGCATCTGCGGGAACAGAGGTTAATAAAGACAGAAAAGCATATGAAAAGGGTGTATATATACCTGTTAAAGACAGACCGATAGATATTATATTTACAGGAAATTATACACCAAAGCATATATTAAGAAAGCAGATAGATAATCTTGAACAGGATTATATAGATTTCTATGAGAAAGTGTTATCAGATATTATAAATCATCCAGATATGACGATAGATGAGGCTGCCGAGAAACATTTAAGAGAAGAATTCAATGATCTGACAGATGAGCAGCTGTGCAATTGTATGCCGGGTATGATGTATGCTGACCTTAATGTACGGTTCCACTACAGAGAGCTTGCCATAAGGGCACTGGTGGATTCCGGACTTAAGGTCAACACATATGGAGAAGGATATAACTATATAGTATGTGAGCATCCTGAGAATATCATACAGCATGGAAGTGCGAATTCCCAGCAGTGCCTGGATAATATAAGCCAGGCTAAGATTTCATTAAATGTTATGCCTTGGTTTAAGAAAGGGGCACATGACAGGGTATTTAACAGCTGTCTTAACGGTGCAGTGTGTCTTACAGACTCATCTTCATATCTTGATGAAATATTTACAGATGGCAAAGATATATTGTTTTATGATTTAAATATGTTAAAAGATTATGAAATGTCAGGATATGATTATAAGGTTATAGAACCAATGATAAAACGGGTCAGGGAATTGCTTATGGATGACACAGCTCTGCAGAGTATTGCAGACAATGCATATGAGTTATGCAGGATGGAGCATACATGGGAGAATGTTACATATAGTCTTATGAATCAGGGAATATTGTAAAGCAGATGATTAAATGTCACGAAATATGTTCTTAACGAAAAAAGTTCTGAAAAGATGAAAATGTTTATAAAATAGGGTTTGACGCGGCTATGATAATATGATATACTGATATATACATGCGGATGTGGCGGAACTGGCAGACGCGCTAGATTTAGGTTCTAGTATCGTACGATGTGCAGGTTCGATTCCTGTCATCCGCATTATTTTATAATTTGTTATCATAAAAAGTGGGAAGACATGTCTTAGATTTAAGGATGTGTCTTCCTGTTTTTTTGTGAAAGTTTTTTTGTGAAAAATACTTTACATATATTGTAAAAAGTAGTATATATAAAAGTATCAAAAAGCTACTTTTATAAAGGCGGTGAAAATATGTCGGATAATAAGTATATTCCGGGAGAGTTAAGAAAGAATAAAGACGGTCTTACGGAGAAAGAGTTCCTGGCACAGTATAATCCTGGACATTATGAAAGACCAAGTGTTACAGTGGATATGCTGCTTTTTGGCATGAGCAGTGACCTTAAAGGACTTAAGCTTCTTCTCATAAAGAGAAACAATCATCCGTATATAGGCTGCTATGCACTTCCAGGAGGTTTTGTTGGTATAAAGGAGTCAGCATATACAGCGGCATGCAGGGAGTTAGAGGAAGAAACCGGGCTTAAGGATATATATATGGAGCAGTTATATACTATGAGCCAGCCTGACAGGGATCCAAGAATGAGGGTTATAGATATTGCGTATATGACACTTATACCTGTAGATACAATGAAGCCGCAGGCAGGGGATGATGCCAGTGAAGCATTATGGCTTGATATAACATTTGATAATAAGCTGCTTACTTTCAGTAACAGTGAGAAGAATATTAACATAGCCTATTCACTTAAGGAAAAGATATTTAATAACGGAAGATTAAAGGTTAAGAATTATATTCCTGAGCTTATCAGTGAGGAAGCACTTGCTTTCGACCATGCACAGATTGTTCTTGAAGGACTTATGAGATTAAGAAATAAGACAGAGTATTCTGACATAGTATTTAATCTTATGCCACAGGAATTCACGCTTCCAGACCTTCAGAGAGTATATGAGATAATACTTGGCAGAAAGCTTTATAAGACGAATTTTAAAAGAAATGTTGATAATAAAATAAAATCACTAAACAGAAAAGGCGTTTCCATAACTGGCAACAAGGCTTCGGAGTTGTATGAGTATGTTCCTGACTAAAATGAAAAGGATTAGGCGCACCGCATACATTGTAAGAGAGGGATGTGCGCAGAAAAGAGGAAAATTATGAGATTACATCCAATAATAACAAGTTTATTAGAAACAGATATGTATAAGTTCAGTATGGGACAGGCGATATATCATCAGTTCTCAGATTATAAGACAACATGGACATTCAAGTGCCGTAATAAGGATGTGCATTTCACAGAGGAAATGGTTGAAGAGATAAGAGAGCAGATAAAGCATTTTTGTACATTGAGATTTACAGAGGATGAGCTTGATTATCTTGAAAATGTAAAGTGGATGAAGGGCAGTTATGTGGACTTTTTAAGATTATGGCAGGCAAGATATGCAGATTTTAAGATAACCACGGATGCAGAATGTGGACTTAGTATCGAAACGTTTGGTACATGGCTTAACACATCAATGTACGAGATACCAACACTTGCTATCGTAAATGAAGTGTACTTCAGAATGGCTTACGATTATGATGAACTTCTTGACAGCTTTAAGGAGAGATTATCGGCTAAAATGGCAGCACTTGAAGCAGATGCCGCTGTTGAAACAGAAGGAAAAGAAACTGTATACAGATTAGGAAGCTTTAGCGAGTTCGGACTTAGAAGACGATTATCAGCTGAGGCACAGGAGCTTGCTGTTAAGGCGTTATCAGAGGCTGACTATAAAGGCAATTCATTATTTGTAGGAACAAGTAATGTTTATCTTGCAAAGAAATATAATCTCACACCAGTAGGTACTATGGCACATGAGTGGATTATGTGTACGGGACAGGGCAATCACAAGCACAATCCGGCATATTCTAACTGGTATGCACTTGATGCATGGGTAAGGGAATATGGCATACTTAATGGTATAGCACTTACAGATGCAATAACAACAGACTGCTTCTTAAAGGATTTCCAGCTCACATATGCAACACTTTTTGGTGGCGTAAGACATGACAGCGGCGATCCTTATGCATGGGGTGAGAAAATGCTTAAGCATTATGAGAGTCTTGGAATAGATGCAAGAAATAAAACTCTGTTATTTAGTGACAGTCTTGATTTTGACAAGGCTGACAAGCTGTATAGATATTTTAATGGCAGGGCAAAGGTAGCATTTGGAATAGGAACGTATATCAGTAATGATACGAAGGTTCCAGCACTTAATATCGTTATGAAAACGACAAAGTGTAACGGAATGGATGTTGCTAAGATATCAGATAACCCTGGCAAGGGTATGTGTAAGAATCCTGAATACGTTGAATATCTGCAAAGATGTATAGACTGGAGAATGAACAACGACAGATAAATAAAAGAATAATCCGCAGGCATGAAAGCAGGGGCTTTTGATAAGAACATCAAAAGCTCCTGCTTTTTAAAAAACATATAAGAATATAAAATAAATCAAATAAATATATTGACATGTTAGAACTAACATGTTAGTATGTTATCAATAAAGAAATGCTGTAACAGTAATAATATAATTGTTATGGCTGCCACAGTTAATGGGTAACATAAAAGGTGGATGATCATTTTTTATTTAAGGAGGATTTTTTATTATGGATATGACATTAAGATGGTATGGACCAGGATATGACAGTGTAACACTTAAGCAGATAAGACAGATTCCGGGGGTTAAGAATGTTATTACAACACTTTTCGGCAAGCAGGCAGGGGAGTTATGGCTGCCAGAAGAGATAGCAGAGCTTAAGAGAGTGGTTGAAGCGGAAGGCTTAGGAATAGCAGGTATAGAGTCAGTTAATGTTTCAGATGACATTAAGATTGGTACAGCTAAGAGAGATGAGCATATTGATAATTACATCAAGACATTACAGGCACTTGGTGAAGCAGATATTCATATGGTATGTTATAATTTCATGCCAGTATTTGACTGGACACGTTCTGAGCTTGCAAGAGTAAGAGAGGATGGTTCAACTGTTCTTGCTTATAATCAGGATACAGTAGATATGATTGATCCAGAACACATGAAGGAATCAGTGGCAAAGATGTCTAACGGTTTCGTTATGCCAGGCTGGGAGCCAGAAAGACTTGATCATCTTAAAGAGCTTTTTGAGATGTATAAGGATGTAGATGCTGATAAGCTTTTTAACAATCTTGTATATTTCCTTGAAGCTATCGGACCTGTATGTGAGAAGTATGATATAAAGATGGGTATCCATCCGGATGATCCAGCATGGCCTATATTCGGACTTCCAAGAATCATGACAGGTAAGGATTCTGTTACAAAGCTTCTTGATGCAGTTGATAAGCCTTATAATGGCATCACACTTTGTACAGGCTCATTTGGTTCTAACCAGAATAACGACATCTGTGAGATTATTAAAGCCTGCAGAGGAAGAATACCTTTCGCACATGTAAGAAATCTTAAGTATAATTCTCCAAGAGATTTTGAAGAGGCTGCACATTTATCAACAGATGGCTCTATGGATATGTATAAGATCATGAAGACCTTACATGATACAGGTTTTGATGGTGTGATCAGACCAGATCACGGAAGAATGATATGGGATGAGGTAGCTATGCCAGGCTATGGTCTTTATGACAGAGCATTAGGCGCAACATATCTTAATGGCTTATGGGAGGCTATTGTTAAGTCAGAAAGATAAATCGTTTCAGACATATATCAATTGATTAGTTTATGTCCGTAAGCAGGGCAAGAATGGAGGATTATTATGAAGCTTTCAATAGAAGGTATTAAGGATAAAAAAGAATGGGAAAAGGCAGGGATAAAGCTTCCATCATATGATGTTGAGAAAGTTGCCACAGCAACAAAGGAAGCACCTGTATGGGTTCATTTTGGAATAGGTAATATTTTCAGGATTTTTATAGGTGGGATAGCAGATTCGCTGCTTGAGCAGGGATTATCAGATAAAGGAATCACTTGTGTTGAAACATTTGATTATGATGTGGTTGATAAGATATACACACCATTTGACAATCTTGTTATGGCTGTTACATTAAAGGAAGATGGAAGTACAGATAAGAAGGTGCTAGGTTCTCTTACAGAGGCTGTTAAGGCACAGTCAGCAGTAGAAGAAGACTGGTCAAGATTAAAGACAATATTTGCAAGTCCACAGCTTCAGATGGTTTCATTTACAATAACAGAAAAGGGATATGCGCTTCATGATGCAAAGGGAGAGTTTTTCCCATTCATCAAGAGTGATATTGATAATGGACCTGATAAGGCATCATCTGCTATGGCAGTTGTAGCTGCTCTTTTATTAGAAAGATTTAATACATGCAAGGCACCTTTAGCTGTTGTATCTATGGATAACTGCTCACACAATGGTGAAAAGTTAAGAAACTCAGTGACAGAAATGGTAAGTGAATGGGCAAAGAAAGGCTTTGTTGGGGAAGATTTTGTTAAATATGTCAACGATGAGAATACGATATCATTCCCATGGTCTATGATAGATAAGATTACTCCAAGACCAGCAGATTCAGTTGCAAAGGCATTGGAGGATGCTGGCGTTGAAGCTATGGCACCAGTTATTACATCTAAGAGGACTTATATAGCTCCTTTTGTTAATGCAGAGGGACCACAGTATCTTGTTATAGAGGACAGATTTCCTAATGGAAGACCACAGCTTGAAAAGGCGGGGGTTTATATGACAGACAGGGATACTGTTAACAAGGTAGAAAGAATGAAGGTTACTACATGTCTTAATCCGTTACACACAGCACTTGCAGTATATGGCTGTGTATTAGGCTATGACCTGATAGCTGATGAGATGAAGGATAAAGAACTTTCAGAGCTTGTAAGAAGAATAGGACTGGTTGAGGGAATGCCAGTTGTTACTAATCCAGGAATTATAGATCCTGTTAAGTTTGCGGATGAGGTTATTAATGTCCGTATACCTAATCCATTTATGCCGGATACACCACAAAGAATAGCAACAGACACATCACAGAAGGTCGGGATAAGATATGGAGAAACAATCAAGGCATATGTAGCTAAAGATGGAAGTGCAAAGTCGCTTACAGCTATTCCACTTGCAATTGCCGGCTGGTGCAGATATCTTCTTGGAGTGGATGATGATGGCGCTGCTTTTGAGTTATCACCAGATCCTATGGCTGATGAATTAAAAGACCAGATTAAAGGTATTATATGGGGTGAGCCATCATCTTACACAGGTCAGTTGAAGAATTTGTTGTCAAATGTTAATATATTTGGTATAAATTTATACGAAGCAGGAATCGGTGATAAGGTTGAAGAGATATTTGTAGAAGAAATATCAGGAAAAGGTGCAGTAAGAGAAACACTTAAGAAGTATCTTTAATTTATATAAATACATTGCCGTTCAGAGCTTGGAACTTATTTGTTATACAAGCCCTGGGCGGTATTTTGTTATATGATGTAAAAAACAGCTATATCTGCAGCTATACATGTCATCATAAGGATTATTTTCTGAAAAAGGAACCATTTATCAATATACAGAAAGGTTGTACAGCTATGGAGAAATCATTAAACGAAGAAACATATGAAAAATTAAAATACGATATAATGAATTTTAAGCTGCTTCCGGGAGATTCCATAAGTGCCCAGAAGATTGCTTTAAGATATGATGTATCAAGAACACCTGCAAGAGAGGCAATAGTTAATCTTGAAAAAGAGGGACTTTTAAAAATCATACCACAGTCTGGAACATATGTAGCCTGTATTAACTGTAAGCGTTCGGAGCAGGAATGGTTTGTCAGAAAAAGTCTTGAGATTGGAATGGTGGATGCAATATTTGAAAATGCCAGCGATGATATGCTTGATAAGATGACACAGCTTAATAACCGTCTTATTAACTATAAAGAAGAAGTGGAAAATATTCCAAGAATAGAGATAGATAATGAATTTCATAAGTTGATATACGAATGTTCCGGTGAAAAGCTTGCCATGAATATAATCCAGACACAGATGAGCCATTATAACAGGATAAGGTATCTTGCGGAATTAAATAAAAGCATAAGCGCAAAGACCAATGATGAACATGAAATGCTTATAGAAGCAATAAAAAATAAAGATAAGAGAATGTATCTTCGTGTTATAAAGGCACATATAAGCAGAATATTTAATGAGCTTGATAAGCTTAAGGGAATATATCCAGAATATTTTGAAAAAAACTGACGTAATATAATATGATGTGAGTGTCAAAAGTGAATTTTGCCACTTACATCATATTATCCTTACGGCAGTTTTTTTGATTTATAGCTTATTTGTGTTGTATCATTTCGCGGTATTGCGTAGGAGTCATGTTTTTAAGCTTTTTAAAAAGCTTGGTAAAGTAGTTCACATCGTTGATGCCACATTGTGCGGCAATATCCTGGATAGCTGACTGTGTTGTGTTGAGCAGATATATTGCATGCTCGATTCTTTTATTGTTTACGAAGTTTGTCAGAGTTACTCCCGTTTCTTTTTTAAAGAGCGTTGATAAATAACTGCTGTTTAACATAAACTCTTCTGATAAAGCGTTAAGGCTTAAATCAGCTGTGAGATTAAAGGATATATAGTTGATTATATTCTGTATAGGCTTGCTATATGCCCGTAATGAGTATGACTGGACAAGAAGACAATATTTTCTTGTCATTTCATTTTCTAATACTTCAAGCTGTGCGATTGATGTGCAGTCTTCAATTTTAATTGCAAATTTGCGCGATATTTCATCCAGATGTACTGGATGTATATATGCAGTCTGTGCAGCTTTACGGCAGATTGTATTTAGTATGATCATAAAGTTCTTTCTGTCACGAATAGAGTCAGATAAGCGTGGCTTTATATTAGCAGAGTTAAGATGTTCCATACTTTCAATTGACCTGTAATCTCCATGTGCTATACATTCCATAAGAAATGCTTCATTTTTATAGTGGGATTCCAGAACTTCGATAGATTTTTTTGTAGGCTCAGGTGCCTCTTCTTTATACATATATTGTGTTGAATTTTTATTAAGTATATGTTTTTTTTCAATAGTATAATTATTACCCCAAAGCTTGCTGCAAAGACAGCTTATAATAGCTGTAATACAGCGTTCATCAGCAAATACTGGAAGAGCAGAGTAGTACAGCTGCATAAATTCATTATACTGCACAGGAACTGAATTGTAAGAACATAAGTCATGTATTCTCTGGTTAGTGTATCGTTCATATGAAAATGGGCCTGCTATGAATACTCTTGTGCTGTCCGGAAGCTTAATATGTATATATTCACATGAAAAGCTGTCATGTATAAATAATGCAGTATTATCCCTGTTATAGGAGCTGATGAACTTGCTGAAGTTTTCTTGATTATTCATATTAGCATTCTGGGTGAAAATGTTATTTCTAAGTCCACCATCAATTTGATTATCCCATATGTAAGGAGTGTCAATAATGTAGGATGGAATTTTTATTTGCGATAAAAGCTCAATTGTATAATCTAAATATATTTTATATTCCATATATATCCCCCAAAACTATGTATTTGCGTTGTTTAAGGATTGCGTGAATTGTATAGCAATGTAGCAATCCTGATACATCATATTATAGCATAAGTTGTATAAAATATTATCTAATAATTATTATTTGTAAAATAATTTTTTGAATTATGATATGTACGTGAAACATAAATTTAATGTCTGTAACAATTATAAAATAAAAAACTAACATGTCACAAACACAATACTAACATGTCAATATAGACACAACTGACATGTTAGTATAATTTAAATATAAAAGGGTATAATTTTTAGTATAAAAATTGCACGGGTAAAAATTGTACGATAAATACTAAATATAGTAATAACAGAAAATGTATAAAAAAGTTATTATAAGACCATAGAAAACAAGCACACAAAGGGGTGCAAACAAATATTTAAAGACGGTCTTTAAAAGAATTCAACGCAAAAATATAAGGTGTACATATTGCATATAAGAATGTGTATGTACAGAAATGGAGGATGTGTAATGAATGATACTAATGGAAAGGTAAAGCCTTTCGGTATAAAAGATAAGCTGGGCTATATGTTTGGTGATTTTGGTAATGATTTTACATTTTTATTATCAGCAATGTTTTTACTTAAATTCTACACAGACGTTATGGGTGTTTCAGCAGCACTTGTAGGACTTATGATGATGGCAGCAAGATTCGTTGATGCGATAACAGATGTAACTATGGGACAGATAGTTGATAGAAGCAGACCTGGTAAGAAAGGTAAGTTCGCTCCTTGGATAAGACGTATGTGTGGTCCAGTTGCAGTTGCTTCATTTCTGATGTATGCAACATATTTTAAGGGAATGCCAATGGGCTTTAAGATATTCTGGATGTTCTTCACATATCTTCTCTGGGGAAGCGTATGTTACACAGGAGTTAATATTCCTTATGGTTCAATGGCATCTGCAATATCAGATAACCCAACAGACAGAACATCACTTTCTAACTGGAGAACAATTGGTGCAACACTTGCACAGACAGCTATTGGTGTTATATTACCACTTGTAGTATATTATACAGATGCAGCCGGTAATTCAGTATTATCTGGCGAAAAGATGATGATTGGAGCATTAATCTGTTCAATAGGTGCAGTTATATGCTATATGCTCTGCTATCATATGACAACAGAAAGAGTTAAGGTAGAACAGAATACACAGAAGTTCTCATTCAAGGAACTCATTAAGCAGCTTGTTCATAATAAGTCATTAATAGGAATTATTGTATGTGCATTAGTATTCTTACTTGCACAGTTATCATTAAGCAACATGAATGCTTATGTATATCCTAATTACTTTGGTAACATAAAGGCTATGTCTATTGCAAGTCTTGCAGGAACAGTTGTTATACTTGCACTTTCAACCTTTATAGTAAAGCTTGCTTCAAAGATAGGTAAAAAAGAATTATCAATGATAGGATGCTTTATAAGTGCAGCTTCTTTCATACTATTATTCATAATTCATACACACAATGTATGGGTATGGGTAGGATTAATAATCGTAGCTACAATAGGAACTTCAATGTTCAATATGGTAATATGGGCTATGATCACAGATGTAATTGACGAGTCAGAGGTTCAGACAGGAGTCCGTCAGGACGGAACAATTTATTCAGTATATTCATTTGCAAGAAAGCTTGGACAGGCTTGTTCATCAGGTTTATCAGGAGTGCTTCTTTCAATAATAGGATATACTTCATTAACAGCCTTTGATCCAAAGGTAGTAGACGGAATATATAACATTACCTGCCTTGTTCCAGCAGGAGGAATGATATTACTTTTACTTGCTTTACGGTTCTTATATCCTCTTAATAAGAAGAGAGTTGAAGAGAATGCAGAGAAACTTAGAATTAAGAGAAATGAAAAATAAAATTATTATACAAAATTATTAAAATCACAGGAGGAATCAATTATGTTATATCCAATTTTAACAGAATCAAGATTATTAAGTGACTTAAGCGGAGTATGGGATTTTAAGTTAGACAATGGCAAAGGCTTTGATGAGAAATGGTATGAAGCACCATTAAAGGATGCAGATACTATGCCAGTTCCAGCTTCATACAACGATTTAAAGGAAGGAGCTGATTTCAGGGATCATTATGGATGGGTATTCTATCAGAGAAAAATTTCAGTTCCATCATATGTAAAGAGTCAGAGAATTGTATTAAGATGTGCAGCAGTAACACATTATGCAAAGATTTATCTTAATGGTAATTTAATATGTGAGCATAAGGGTGGCTTCCTTCCATTTGAGGTTGAGTTAAATGATGTATTAGAGGATGGTGATAATCTTCTTACAATAGCAGTTAATAATGTTATTGATTATACAACTCTTCCAGTTGGTGGTAAGGCTAATATGATGAGCGGTCTGATGGGCGGAATGGGTGCAGGAGCATCTGAAAAGCCTCAGAATAATCCTAACTTTGACTTCTTTAACTACTGCGGTATCACAAGACCAGTTAAGATATACACAACACCAAAGACTTATATTAATGATATTACTGTAACATCAGATATTGACTTTGGAAAGGAAACACCATCAGCAGTACTTAACTATGCTGTTGATATTGAGGGTGTGGATAAGGATAGCACAGCTTGTAAGGTTGAGGTGTTTGATGCTGAGGGTAACAAGGTTGCAGAGGCAGCAGGAACACAGGGAAAGATTGAACTTGAGAATGTAAAGCTTTGGCAGCCATTAAATTCTTATCTTTACCAGATAAAGGTTACAGCAGGAGAAGATGTATATACTCTTCCATATGGTGTAAGAAGCGTAAGAGTAGATGGAGTTAAGTTCCTTATTAATGAAAAACCATTCTACTTTAAGGGCTATGGAAAGCACGAGGATACATTCCCTAATGGACGAGGAATTAATCTTCCTATGAACACAAAGGATATATCTATTATGAAGTGGCAGCATGCTAACAGCTTCAGAACGAGCCATTATCCATATAGTGAAGAGATGATGAGATTATGTGACGAGGAAGGTATCGTTGTTATTGATGAAACAACAGCAGTAGGTGTTAATCTTCAGTTTGGCGGCGGTGCTAACTTTGGTGGAGAAAGAATCGGTACATTTGATAAAGAACACGGAGTTCAGACACAGGAGCATCATAAGGATGTTATAAGAGACCTTATTTCAAGAGATAAGAACCATGCATGTGTTGTTATGTGGAGCATTGCCAATGAGCCTGACTCAGCAGCAGAGGGAGCATATGATTACTTTAAACCATTGTTTGACCTTGCAAAGGAAATCGATCCACAGAAACGTCCTTGCACATTAGTAAGTGTTCAGGGAACAACTGCTGATACTGATTGTTCTTCTAAATTAAGCGATGTTATATGCCTTAACCGTTATTATGGCTGGTATTTTGGTGGACCAGACCTTGAAATCTCTGAAAAAGGACTCCGCAAGGAGCTTTCAGACTGGGGCAAGCTTGGAAAACCAGTAGTGTTTACAGAATATGGTGCAGATACTGTCAGCGGACTTCACGATACAACATCTGTTATGTATACAGAGGAATATCAGGTTGAGTATTATGAGATGAACAATAAGGTATTTGATGAATTCGAATTCGTAGTTGGTGAGCAGGCATGGAACTTTGCAGATTTTGCTACAAGCCAGAGCTTACTCAGAGTACAGGGTAACAAGAAGGGCTTATTCACAAGGGATAGAAAGCCTAAGATGGTAGCACACTACTTCCGTAACAGATGGAGCGAAATTCCAGAATTCGGTTACAAGAAATAAGCTTGTATAGGCAGAATACATTTGTGCCTGTATAATATGATGTAAGTGTGATACTCACATCATAAAATAAAACAAACATACTAAGTGATTAGTATAAAAACTTTCCAATATTATAGTAACAACAAACAGGAGATATGCGGGATGACTGCATATCTCCTGTTTGTGTATACAATGAATATATAAGATATATATAATGAGCAATAGTAATAATTGTAATTAGAGCAATTATTATGTTAAAATGATGTAAGAGTCAGGATACATTCTGATTCTTTTATCATAAAGAGTATTTTGATTAAAATTTAGTGAGAGGGTAACAGAGTATGCAGTATAAACTTTATAATGACGATTTTGATATAATAATTGATTCAAAAGGATGTGAGATAATATCTGTAGTAAGAAAGCAGGATTCAAAGCAGTATATATGGAACGGCAATCCGGATGCATGGAAAAGACATACACCAGTTCTTTTTCCACTTGTAGGAAGATATAAGAATGATACTTCTGTATATAAAGGAAAAGAGTATCATATGACACAGCATGGCTTTGCAAGAGATTCTGAATTCACATTGGTTCATAAGGAAGATAATGTGATAATAATGAGTCTGACATCAAGTGAAGCAACAAAGCAAAAGTATCCTTTTGATTTTGAACTGATGATAACTCATAGACTTAGTGGAAATAATATAAGCACAATATGGGAAGTAAAGAATACTGGTGATGATGTTATGTATTTTAGTATAGGTGGACATCCGGCATTTGTATGTGGTGATAATGCTATAGGAGCACAGTTAAGGTTTGGCACTGATAATGATAATGTGGCTTACAAGCTGTTATCAGAGGATGGACTTCTTATGCCAGAGGAACATTATCTTACGCTTGTAAACAACAATGTTACAATCACAAAGGAGTTTTTTGATAAAGATGCTCTCATTGTTGAAAACAGTGGGATTAAGAAAGTAAGCTTAAGTAAGGATTGTGAACCAGTTGTAGAAGTTATGTTTAATGCTCCTGTTTTCGGACTATGGTCAGCAGTAGGAAAAGGAGTACCTTTCGTGTGTATAGAACCATGGTACGGAAGAACAGATGCCATAGATTCAGACGGCAGTCTTGATGCCAGAGAATGGGGCAACGAGCTGGCAGGAGGTGAAACATTTACAGGGGGATATAGATGTAAGTTTCTATAATGTATATTTAATGATACCAGGGTCAAAAGGTCTAAACCCACATGAGCTTGCCAAATAGTTATAATCAGCAATCAATCCCCAATCTGCCGCCCAGTTCCATCCATATGGAAGTTTTCACGGATGATAAGCTGGGATACTGGAACAATCTCATATCCTTGTTCTTCAAGGCTTGTGAGTACTGTATCAAGGGCTTCGGCAGTGAACTTCGCACCATTATGCATAAGAATTATAGAACCGTTACCAAGAGCTTTATGTCTGGTGACGGTTTTTATTATGCTGTCAACGCCGTAGTCTTTCCAGTCAAGGGAGTCAACATCCCACTGCACAGGATAGTGGTTACAGCCGTATACTGTGTTGATAAGCAGTGAATTATAGTCACCATAAGGTGGTCTGAATAGAAAGCAGTCATATCCTGTAAGTTCTTTGATTTTATTATCAACTGCGGTTATTTCTTCTTTCTGTTCAGAGGCATTCAGTTTGCTCATTTCCTTGTGATTCTCGCTATGATTGCCGAGGTCGTGACCCCTGTTATATATTTCTTTAACCATATCAGGATATGTAGAAACCCAGCCACCTGTCATAAAAAATGTTGTCTTGACATTGTGCTTATCAAGAATATCAAGCAGCTTTATCGTATCATCAGCACCCCAGGCGGCATCGAATGATATAGATATCTTTTTTTCATCAGTCTGTATACAGTATATAGGAAGTGCTTTCTTGCCAGCGACACAGTTTCCTTTGATAGAACCCCCATTAATACCATCCGAACCAGAGTTATAACTAGAATTAGAACCAGAATCCGAACCAGAATTGGAATCAGAACCCGAACCAGAATTAGAATCAGAATAAACAGGTTTTTTAGAACTGGCAGCAGTGTCTTTAGGGTTAAAGCTTGCGTAGATAAAAAAAGCAAAGGCAAGCATGAGAAGTATGGAGGATAAGAGTACAGAAAGCTTAAGGTGTGTTATATTTTTAATATTGCTGACAGCATTGCTGCTATTTTTGCGATTGATTATATTCATAAGGTTTCTCCGTTATATAAAATGACATATATAATTGGTATAATATATGCACATATAATGTATAATAATTACTTAATAATATTAGTTTTTTAAGAAAGTATGTATACAAGTAAATGTATTCTGTAGTATATTAATCTTAGTATGTGTGCGTACAGCAGGAAAGGATGGTTACTATATGAAATATACTAAGCAGGATATATTTAGAATGGTAGAAGAAGAGGACGTTGAGTTTATCAGACTTCAGTTCACAGATATGTTTGGAGTGCTAAAGAATGTAGCTATTACTTCAAGTCAGCTTGGCAAAGCACTGGATAACAAATGTATGTTTGATGGTTCTTCAGTAGAGGGCTTCGTAAGGATAGAAGAGTCTGATATGTATCTGTACCCTGATTATGATACATTTGAAATATTTCCATGGAGACCACAACAGGGAAAGGTTGCAAGACTTATATGCGATGTATATACACCAAATGGTAAGCCATTCGAGGGTGATCCAAGATGGATACTTAAGAAAGTGATTAATGAAGCTAAGGATATGGGATATATATTCGAGGTTGGACCGGAATGTGAGTTTTTCCTTTTCCATACAGATGATAATGGACTTCCAACAACACTTTCCCATGAAAAGGCAGGTTATTTTGATTTAGGACCTACAGACCTTGGAGAGAATGTAAGACGTGATATGGTTCTTACTCTTGAAGATATGGGATTTGAGATAGAGGCTTCCCATCATGAGGTTGCACCAGCGCAGCATGAGATAGATTTCAGATATGATGAAGCTTTAAAGACAGCAGATAATATTATGACATTCAAGCTTACAGTAAAGACTATAGCTAAAAGACATGGATTGTATGCAACATTTATGCCTAAGCCAAAGTATGGTATTAACGGCTCTGGAATGCATGTTAATATGTCTCTTGCTACAGAGGATGGAAAGAATATATTTGCAGATGATATTGACAAGCTTGGATTATCAGAGGATGCATATCATTTCATAGCGGGTGTCATGAAGCATGCAAAGGGTATGACAGCTCTTACTAATCCGCTTGTTAACTCATATAAAAGACTTGTGCCAGGTTATGAAGCACCTGTATATATAGCATGGTCAGCAACTAACAGAAGTCCACTTATAAGAATACCAGCATCAAGAGGAAATGGAACAAGGGTGGAGCTTAGAAACCCTGATCCTTCGGCTAATCCATACCTTGTACTTGCTACATGTCTTGCGGCAGGTCTTGATGGTATTAAGAATAAGCTAGAGGTTCCAGCCAGTGTTGACTGCAATATATTTGAGATGACAGAAGAGGAAAGAAAAGAGGCAGGAATAGAAATACTGCCAGATAATCTTTATGATGCGATAAAGTATCTTAATGAGGATAAGTTTATATGTGGTGTTCTTGGAGAGCATATTACAACAAAGTATACGGAAGCCAAGTTAAAGGAATGGGATGATTACAAGACTCAGGTTACACAGTGGGAACTTGATGAATATCTTTATAAGTTTTAATATACGAGGTTAGAATATGTCTACATTGATTGTTGCATTTCCGAAGATAGAGGAGGCAAGGGCTGTAAGAAGTCTCCTGGTTCGTAAGGGATATGATGTGGCAGTTCCTTGTACAAGTGGAGCACAGGTTATCAATCAGGCAGATGCACTGTCTGATGGCATCATTATAAGTGGTTATAAGCTTTCAGATAATATGATTTATTCAGAATTATGCGAATATAAGCCTAAAAGCTTTGAACTACTGCTTGTTGCATCACAGAATCTATGGGAGGACTGTCAGGATAGCAATGTTGTATGTGTAGCTATGCCTATTAAGGTAAATGATCTGTTATCTACCATAGAGATTATGCTGCAGTCGCAGATAAGAAAAAGAAGAAAGGCCCGTACAACACCAAGGCAGAGAAGCCCAAAAGAACTGAAAATAATAGATAACGCAAAGCATCTGCTTATGGAAAGAAATAATATGACAGAGCAGGATGCGTTCAGGTATATCCAGAAGTGTAGTATGGATAGCGGTAATACTATGGTTGAGTCAGCAACGATGGTGTTAAGTATATATGCAGATGTGTAGGGACAGAAGAGTAGTTAAGGTATATATCAGTAAGGCTTTGAATACCTCCTGAGGCTGACATTACATTATAATATGATGTCGGGGTCAAAAGCCCCCGACTTTGATACCTACGAATTGTTCCGTGCTACGCACTCCCACAATTCTCCCCAATATTCGCATATGTGGGATTATCATCCCACTTTTATGCTCATATCGGGGCGGGTCCCAAGGTCTTTCACCCACCTATGAGCAAGCTCATGTGGGTTTAGACATTTTGACCATGGTATCATAATATAGAATATTAAGTGTGAGAAGAATTATATTCAATAGGATAATCATTTTCACATAAAGAAATGGAGATTGATATGAAGTTTACAAAGATGCAGGGTGCAGGCAATGATTATGTATATGTGGATTGCACTAAGTTACCTCTGGCAAACCCATCAGAGGTGGCTGTAAGGGTAAGTGACAGACATTTTGGAATAGGTTCTGATGGACTTATACTTATAAAGCCATCTGATAAGGCGGACTTTTTTATGGAGATGTATAATGCAGATGGTTCACAGGGACAGATGTGTGGAAATGGAATAAGATGTGTAGGAAAATACGTATATGACAATGGCCTTACAGATAAGACAACAGTCAATGTAGAGACATTGGCAGGTATTAAGATACTTAAGTTAAATGTTGGAGATGATGGCAAGGTAGCTTCTGTAGTAGTTAATATGGGAAAACCGGAACTTGAGGCTTCAAAGGTGCCTGTAGATGTTAATGCTTTAGTAGAATATAAGGCAGCTTACAGGAATACATATAAGAATGATGCCAAACTGTGTCCGCTTGCTGTTAAAGCACTTGATAATGTGGAAAATGCAGTTATTAATGAAGCAATATTGGTGGATGGAAAATCATATGATATAACAGGTGTATCTATGGGCAACCCACATGATATTGTATATCTTGATAACGATATAGATATAACAAAATTCGATATAGAAAAGGTTGGACCATACTTTGAGAATCATAAGGCATTTCCAGAAAGAATCAATACAGAGTTCGTACAGATATTAGACAGAAAGACTCTTAACATGAGAGTGTGGGAGAGAGGTTCTGGTGAGACATTCGCATGTGGAACAGGAACATGTGCGACAGTTGTTGCTACAGTTCTTAATGGCATGTGTGACAGTAAGGATGTAACAGTTCACCTTCTAGGAGGAGATCTTAAGATAACATGGGATGAAGAAAGCGGGGATGTATATATGGAAGGTCCTGCAGCTACCGTGTTTACAGGAGAGATTGAATTATAGTAAATAAAATGATACATTTCAGATACTGGCAGAATAATGGTCTGTAAAGGAGAAAGAGATATGATGACAGATATGAATATGAACGAATTCCTTAATGTGCTTTCATCAAAGGAACCAGTTCCAGGAGGAGGCGGTGCATGTGGTTATGTTGCAGCAGTTGGCATGTCACTTGGTAACATGGTTCTTGCACTTACAACAGGAAAGAAAAAATATGCCGAATATCAGGATGAAATTGAAAAGCTTATAGTACGTGCAAATGACCTGACTAAAGAACTGGCAGAATGTATGGATAAGGATGCCAAAGCCTTCAAGCCTTTATCGGAGGCGTATGGTCTTCCTAAAGATACTGATGAGCAGTTAAAGCATCGTGAAGAGGTTATGGAAAAAGCGCTTATAGCAGCAAGTGAAGCACCACTTTCAATGATGGAGGTTATAGTTGAAGCTATTGGACTTATAGACAGGATATCTGTTATTGGAAGCAGGTTAGCTATAAGTGATGCGGGAGTAGGTGTACAGATGTGTAAGGCAGCACTCAACGGAGCTTCACTTAATGTATACATAAACACAAAACTTATGAAGGACACTGATGTGGCAGATGATATGAATACCAGGGCAGATGAGCTTATCATCAGAGGTAATCAGATGGCAGATGAGGTGTATGACAGAGTTATGGATTGTGTGAGATAGCCAGATATATACTTTTCTTGCGCCATTAACGAACGAACAGCCATGCGAAGCAGGGCGAGATAGCGCGTAGCGCGGGTTCGTGAGTGTATGAGTTGAGAAAGAGTAAATTAAGATATTATCACAACAAAATAAAATATATGGAGATAGATAGAAAATGGAGATATTAAAAGGACTTCCAGTAGCTAATGCCATTAATGAAAAGCTTATGGAACAGGTTAAAAGTATAGAAGGTCCACTTCCACACCTTGCTATTATCAGGGTTGGTGAAAGACCAGATGACTGCTCATATGAAAGAGGAGCTGTTAAAAAGATGGATAAGGTAGGAGTCAGATGTACAACATATACATTTGATGCTGATATAGATAATAAGACTTTTCAGGCTGAGTTCGATAAGATTAACGAGAATCCTGACATAGATGGTATTCTTATGTTAAGACCACTTCCAAAGCAGCTTGATGAAAAGCAGATTGAAAACAAAATAGATCCAAGAAAAGATCTTGATGGTATATCACCTCTTAACTTAGCTAAGGTATATGCTGGTGATGAGAGTGGATATGCACCATGTACAGCAGAGGCAGTCATTGAGATGTTGGATTATGCTGGTATTGATATAAAGGGTAAAAGGGTAACAGTTGTAGGAAGAAGTCTTGTTATAGGAAAACCTGTTTCTATGCTTCTTATGAAGCGCAATGCAACAGTTACAGTATGTCATACAAAGACAGTTGACATGGCAGGTACATGTAAGAACGCTGAGATACTTGTTGCGGCAGCAGGTTCTGCACGTATGATTAAGAAGGAATATGTAGCAGATGGCGCAGTTGTCATTGATGTAGGTATTAATGTAGATGACGAGGGCAATTTATGTGGTGATGTTGATTTTGATGCTATAAGCGATATCGCAGCAGCAGCATCTCCTGTTCCTGGTGGAGTTGGTTCAGTTACTACATCTGTGCTTGCAAAGCATCTTGTTAAAGCAGCTATGGCACGTTAGCTGTATGTATGAGTTGTGCAGAATATAGCGATGAATATTGTGCAGAATATCATACGGAATATATGTATGTCGAATATACAAAAGTTAATATTGGAGGTTTTGTTTTGAAAGAAAGAGAAACGTTTGGATCGCGATTAGGTTTCATCCTTGTGTCAGCCGGATGCGCAGTAGGGCTTGGCAATGTATGGAAGTTTCCATACATATGTGGAATTAACGGAGGAGCAGCATTTGTACTGATATATCTTGTGTTCCTTGCTATTCTAGGTTTTCCTATTGTGTGTGCTGAGTTTACGGTAGGACGAGGAAGTGGAAAGGGTGCAGCCAGAGCATATGAGGTACTAGAGAAAAAAGGCAGCAAGTGGCATTATTTTAAGTGGGTATCAGTAGTTGGAAGTTATATTCTTATGGCTTTCTATACTATGGTAGCCGGATGGATGCTTTATTATGCATTCAAGGAAGCAAGCGGTTCACTTACAAGTGTCAGCTCAGAGCAGATAACCGCAGAGTTTGGCAATATGTTAGGTAATCCTGGAGTCATGATTGTATGGATGATGATAGCGATATTGTTGTCCTTTGGTGTATGTGCACTTGGACTGGAAAAGGGTATTGAAAAGATAACAAAGGTAATGATGACATGTCTTATAGTGCTTATTATTGTTCTTGCGATACATTCGCTTGTTTTACCAGGTGCATCAGAGGGTGTTAAGTTTTATCTTGTTCCTAATCTTGATACTATTAAGGCAAGAGGTATAGGTCCTGTTATATTTGATGCCATGACACATGCATTTTTTACACTTAGTGTAGGTATTGGTGCTATGGAGATCTTCGGAAGCTACATGAAGAAGGATAGAACCATAGGTGGCGAAGCTGTCAACATAGTAGTACTTGATACATTCGTTGCACTTATGGCTGGGTTTATTATTATACCAGCATGTTTTTCATTTGGAGTACAGCCTGATGCAGGTCCTTCGCTGCTTTTTAAGACACTGCCGAATGTGTTTAACAGCATGACTGGTGGAAGAGTATGGGGAACAGCATTCTTTATATTTATGTCGTTTGCGGCGCTTTCAACGGTTATAGCTGTATTCGAGAATATTATTTCGTTTTACATAGACCTTAAGGGGTATTCAAGAAAAAATGTTGTGTTGTGGAATATTGTGTTTATGTCATTGCTTTCACTTCCAGCAGTATTAGGTTTTAATGTGCTTTCAGGTTTTGAACCACTTGGTCCAGGAACTGGTATTATGGATCTTGAAGACTTTCTTGTATCATATAATCTTCTTCCACTTGGAAGTATGATATTCGTGTTATTCTGTACAAAGAAGAATGGCTGGGGCTGGAAAGACTTCAGACAGGAAGCTAATACAGGTAAGGGCATAAAGTTCCCTGAATGTTTCAGGTTCTATATGAGTTATATACTTCCGGCGATTATTGTAATTGTATATCTTAAGGGATATTATGATACATTTGCAAAGCTTGGAACATCATATCTTGTTGGATGGATGATATTCGCATGCATATTGTTATGTGCGATATTTGGTATTGCTAATTATAAGAATAAATAGATTGTGAAAAGATGTCGGATTAAGTTATTAAACCCTGGTCACAGATGCTTAGTGCATATGTGGCTGGGGTTTAACAATTTTTAATACGATAATATTTATAATCTGTGTATTAAGAGTATTTTTCAAGCTCTTTTATATAAGATGAGCTGTTTGTTGATGAAGTATATACCTGATTGTTTAAAAAGTAATCCAGAGCAGCTCTTCTACATTCCTCGATATGAGTTCTCATGGCAGCCTCAGCTTCAGCATATTTATCGTTAATCAGCAAGTTAAGGATTTCCATATGTTCATGCTTGGCATCATGTATATGAGCCTGATTCTGTTTGCTTGAAATTATTATCCTTGTATTTTCCTCAAAAACGCGCTGCATCATGTCAATTATATATTTGTTTCCACAATGTTCAATAATAAAAAGATGCATAGCTGTATCAAGGCGGAAGCTGTTATGTATATCTGTAACAGGTTCTTCGAACTTTTGACAGAATAGGGTAAGCCCTTCCTTAGGAAGATGGGGAGCAGCAAGCTTAAGAGCTATTGGTTCGATTTCTAGTCGTGTCTGGAAAACCTGTATTACATCATTGAAAGTTATATTAGTAACGTATATACCTTTTTTAGGCAGAATCTGGACAAAGCCTTCCATTTCAAGCTTGCTTATGGCTTCTCTTATTGGTGTACGGCTGAGATTAAGATCAGCAGCAAGTTGTGCTTCGTTAATAAGAGATCCAGGTGGGTATACACAATCAACCATTCTTTCTTTTAGCGTGAGGTATGTTTGTTCTTTTAATCCCTTTTTGGACATATTTTCTGTATTTGCCATAATAATTCTCCGTTTCTACGTAGATTTTTGTCTATTCATGTTTTACGTTTAATATAAATGCATGTTAGAGAATGATAATGTGTTAAAATACACATTATTGTTTTATAATGTATCGCGTTTAATAACTGATGTATACATCTATTATATTACACTAATATAAGCTGATTAGCAACAGATAAATTGTTAAAACATTTAGAAAAAAGCTGGTGAGGTAGCTAAAGAATTGATGTGTATCTAAAAAATAATGTTTATTTTTATGGATTTTAATATAATTTGAAAAGGACACTTATATGAAATTACATGTAAAATAAAAACAATGTATTGGTGAAAATGCACAAAAATATAATGAAAAAATTATAGAAAATTAAGCATTGCGCAAACTTAAATAACTGTTGTATACTACAGTTACACAAGAGGTATGCAAATAATCCAAGTAATAATAAGCGCGCATATTATGAAAGCATGGATTTAGCATTTCTTAATCAATGACAGATTTGTATAAAAGTATTTAGTACAGATCCAATAGCGTGTAAATATAATCAATCATACGCTATAAGATTAAAAGGAAATTGTAGGAGGACAATCATATGGATATGATAATCATTCTCGTAGGACTTGCATTGTTACTAGTCCTTACATTAAAGAAAGTGCCGGTTGTATATGCAGCGGCAATCAGTGTTATATTTATAGCACTTTTCAGCAGACTTCCAGTTGTATCAACTATGACAGGTGATTATATGACTGGATTTGCAAACTTTGTTAAATCATCATGGCTTATGCTGTTGTTAGGTGCCATTCTTTCAAAGGTCATGGATATTACAGGAGCAGCAAGGTCAATAGCTTCATTTATTATTGGTAAGCTTGGTGTTAAGTTTGCCATACCAGCTATCGTAATCGCTGGTGGACTTTTAACTTATGGTGGTGTATCTGCCATGGTTTCATGTTTTGCCCTTTATCCAATCACACTTGCGGTATTCAGGGAAGCTGATATGCCAAGAAAACTTATACCTGCAACAATTGGTGCTGGTATATTCACATGGGTAACAATGTTACCGGGTAATCCTCAGGTGCAGAATATTATTCCATCATCATTTCTTCCAACTAATGCTATGGCAGCTCCAGTAGTTGGCGTTGTATGTGGTGTTTTTACACTTGCACTTATTCTGGTTTATCTTATGTGGGAGTCAAACAGGGCCAGGAAAAATGGAGAAGGCTTTATTGTTGATGAAGAAACATCCAAAGTTCTTGCAAAGACAGATGAGATGGAAGCAAATGGAAAGCTGCCTAATGTAGTACTTGCTATTCTTCCTATCGTATGTGTAGCAGTTGTACTGAATGTATTAAAGCAGGATATATCAGTTGCACTTTTATCAGGAATTGTTCTTTGCTGTATATTATTCTTTAAGAATATTACAGGAGTACAGAAGCTGCTTACAGATGCAGTCAGCAGTGCAGCAGTTACAACTATCAATGCATCAGCTATAGTAGCCATAGGTTCAGTGGTTAAAGCAGCACCAGGATTTAACCAGATTGTTAATGGAATTCTTAACTTTAGTACATCAGGTGGTAATCCACTTATTATATTTGGTATTGCTACTACATTATTATGTGGACTTAATGCATCAGGTATGGGAGGACTTTCAACAACACTTTCAGTACTTGCAGAACCATTTATGGCTATGGGAGTTAATCCAGCTATAATGCACAGAATAGGTGTTATTGCATCTGTAGGTCTTGACAGTCTTCCTCATAGCGGCGGTATCGTTGCAGTCCTTGCTATATCAGGAGTTTCATACAAGGAAGGTTATAAATATTTATTCGTAGTAACAGTTGTTATTACATTACTTGCACTCGCACTTGCCTTAGTACTTGGCAACATTATGTATCCTATAGCAGCTTAAAGTGTTATAAAATATCAGTAAAAAACTATAAACATATCAGCAGAAAGGAATAAAGAATTATGAAAGAAGAGTATATTAAGAAAGAAACAACATCATTTAAGGAATTAGTAAAAAACGAGCAGATCTTTGCACCATGTGTATGGGACTGTAGAACTGCAAGAGCAGCGGAACTCACGGGCTTTAAGGCACTTATGTTAAGTGGTGGACAGCTTGCAGAAAGTGTTGCAGGTCTTCCGGATATTGGTCTTATAACAGCAGATGACCTTGTACAGTCAACAGAAAGAATATGTAACTATTCATCACTTCCACTTATAGTAGATGCAGATGATGGATTCGGAGATACTCCACTTACTACATACAGACTTATAAAAAGACTTATAAATGCAGGAGCAAAAGGCTGTACTATCGATGATACAACAGGCATCAGAGGCTGGAACAGATGGGGTTTTGCAATGATGAACGGATATAAGGATGGAGATATCAAGCATGAAGTTGTTTCAAGAGAAAAATGGCTTGCAAAAGTTGCAGCAAGTCTTGAGGCTGCAAAGGGAACAGATTTCTTAGTTATAGCACGTACAGAATGTAAGCTTGAATATGGTATAGATGAGGCTATTGAAAGATGTAAGGCTGCTGAGGCTATGGCAAAGGATATGGGTGTTGATGTTATGACACTTATTATTGGTCTTAAGACTATAGAGGAAGCTGAAAAGGTAAGTAAGGAAGTTAAGGGCTGGAAGATGTGGCCGGATGTTATGAGTAAGAATGGCAAGGCAGATATTAACCTTGATGATGTTATTCCTTATGGATTTAACTTTGTAACATGCCACGTATTTGAGAAAGCATCTATGTTTGGTATGTATGTATATGGTAAGGAAACTTTAAAAGACCGCAATACTGTATTCCATGATGAACACGATATGGGTGGCATGCCAAAAGAAGATATGCCAAAGTGGATTGACATGGGGCTTAACTACTATATTGGAATAGAAGAAGAATTCAATGATATGGCTAAGAAATATAATAAATAATATTCCCCCAATAGATACAGTAAATTAATAAGGTGTATAAGTGTATTGATAAAAATATAGTAAGAAAATACTGTCAGAGCAGATGTCTATGTTATGTAATGTTGATTATATAAACATGAGTCTGCACTGACAGGAAAGGAGATATGTATGGTTCGTAAAAGAGATGATAAAATATATGATAAAAAACCGAGTCCCTTCAATGGAACTGGAGAAATACTTGTAAGAAGTCTTCTTAATGGAGAGGATGAGATGTATAAAGCAGGCAGAGTATTTGGACATACAACAGTATATCCAGGTTCTGCTATAGGATACCATATTCATAATGGTGAGTCAGAAACCTATTATATATTAAGCGGTACAGCAAAGTATAATGATAATGGTGTTATAAAGACAGTTACAGCTGGAGATGTTACATTTACAGGTTCAGGTGAAGGTCATGGAATAGAGGCGATAGGTAACGAGCCTGTTGAGATGATTGCTCTTATCTTATATGATAAAAGATAAGAAGGTTTGATTAATATGCTGATAACTTCAAGGCTTATCAGAAGATTTGCCCATAATACAGAACCCTCCATAATATAAACCCTGATATATGTTGACTTAAGGTTCTGTGAAGTTATTAAACCCTGCTATAGTTGATTAGTTGTAATCACTATAGCAGGGATTTTTTAGTATATACTTTTAATATATTGCTTTTAATATATTAAAAGTATATTGTTATCAGTTTATTATAGTATCAGTAAAAAGTATATAAGCGCTATATTGAAAATAAGCATAATGCGTGGAATAATTAACAGTATATAATTAACCAGCAATAAATCTCATAAGAAGTTCAACTATGAATACAGCAGCACAGCTAAACATAGCAACCTGAAAAAGACTTTTTCCCATCCAGGCAAGTACAACAGCTATCACAAATGCAATAGCGGCGGATATAACACTGTTTGTAGATTCAAGTATGGCAGGAAACGTCATAACTGCCAGTGTTACATAAGGTACATAATACAGGAAAGACTTGATGGTTGTATTCTTGATTTCTTTTCTGATAAGTGTAAGCGGCAGTGTTCGGATAAGGTATGTTACAGCTGCCATTATAAGTATGTATATATAAGTATTATGTAAAAGCATTTATTTTAGCTCCTTTAGTTTGATAATTTATTCAGTATCATGGCTTGTATCAGCGGAATTGTCGATTTCTTTAACAGGAAACAATACAGCAGCCGCTAGTGAAATAACTACTGTAAGAATAATAATACGTGTTCCAGATGATATCGAACTGACAACAGGTGCATAAGAGAATATGCAGCTTATAATCATAGATATAGCAACAACGCAAGCTACAATTTTGTTCTTTCTTGCTGGTGGAATGATGATAGCAATAAACATTCCATATAATCCGACACTTAGCGCACTTACGATGCTTGCTGGAAGTATGTTTCCAAAAAGTACACCAAAGTAGGTTCCAAGAACCCAGGCTGGGGATGCAACAAGCACCATACCATACATATAGGCTGGATTAAGCTTTTCAGGAACAGATACACATAATCCAAATATTTCATCAGTAACAAAAAGTCCCATGATCAGTCTGTGAAAAAAAGGCATTTTGTTGTCAAGCTTCTGGCTTAACGCACACGACATAAGAAAGTATCGTGCATTGATTATAAGCTCCATGACAGCTATTTCTGTATATGTGGCGAGTGCGGCTATAAGCGTGAATCCGGCGAATTCTCCAGCAGATGCGTGGCATGTTATACTTGCCAGGGCAGCCTGCAGTGCTGTTAATCCAGCATTTTTGGCAGCTATTCCAAGAGTAAAGGACACAGCAAGATATCCCAGGGCTATTGGCATACCATTGTGTATGCCTTTTTTCAGCCAGTATGATGTAGAAGTATTCATAAATATTATATCTCCATTTTTGTAAAATTAAATCTATTTAATCCAAGATGTTATGTTACATGACTTAAAATAAAAGCAATATCATATATTACACCATATAAAATAAAGTGTCAAAAAGTGTAATTTTTTTAAATTCTGTTATTCTATTTTTGCGATTTTTTTCTATTGCTCTACATATGACATTGATATTTATTTATCAAACTTTTATAAAAATCCAAGCAACTATTTATACAAAGTATTTCTAAAACAACGCTGTATTGTTTAAAATGCACAAAAAAAGAGATATAACTTTATAGAACTTTGATAATTGATTATATACCGGTATACTGGTATACTGCAAGTGTCGAAAGGAAAGACAAAAAGTTAACAAACATTTTAAAACACAATCAATAACAAGTTTAAGGAGGAAACACATTATGAATACAACATTTGATTTAGGAAACGGATTAAAGGTAATTGACCTTACAAAGCCATTAGACCCTAAGACAGAGTCTAGAAGATGCCATCTTATCAGATATAATACAGGTGGACCAATCCCAGATTTCCATACAGCTATGGATCTTACAAGCCACCTTGGAACACATTGTGAGTGTCCTTATCATCATGATGATAACTGGCCATCAGTTGCAGAACTTCCACTTACAACATTTATGGGAAGAGCAATATATGTAGATTTCAAGGATACACTTCCTCATAGAAAGCACATCAGTGCAGCAGACCTTGATAAGGCAACAGAGGGCTGGGTTAAGGAAGGAGATATTCTTATCATAGATTCTTCTTATAAGATTGATCCATTCACACCTGATACTAATACAGATAAGGATCAGAGATTATTAGTTAATGGTGAAACAGCACAGTGGTGTGTAGACCACAAGATTAAGTGTGTAGGCTTTGGTGATGGAGTTTCAATTGAGAATTGCAACGAAGATGTTAAGCCTTTCCACGATATCTGTATGGCAGAAAACATAGTATTCCTTGAAGTATTAAAGAATCTTGATAAGCTTTCACAGGATACATTCTTCATGTCATATTCACCACTTCCAATCTATGGATTAGATTCATGCCCTATCAGAGCATATGCAATCGAAGGACTTGCTGAATTTACAAGATAATATAGAAAAGCGTTACGGTTGATAATCAGCCGGTAAGTCTGTAAAAGCTGATGACTATGATTATATAGAGGAAAATGATGACTGTGATTATTATAGAGGCTTTTAAACAGGTGATAATATTACCGGCTGGATTTTAAAGTATGCTATATATAAAGTATATTGTATAATAAGAAGTATTACGGTTCAGAAATGGAGGATAATGTGAAAAATAAGATTTTTCACACACAAGATTTGTACTTCGCACAAACTTGAGATGCGCAAAGAAGCAGCGCAAGAATGGAGGATCACTATGAAGATAGCAGTACTTGGAGCTGGTGCTATGGGTTCTATATATGGAGGCCATCTTTCAATAAACAATGATGTTTATATGATAGATAAGAAGGAAGAACTTGTTGAAAAGATTAGTGCAGATGGATTGAAGCTATATGAGAATGATAAAGATGTCATATATCATCCAAAGGCATTGCTTAGCAGCGAAGGAATAGGTGAGGTTGATCTTGTTATTATATTTGTCAAGGCATTATATTCTAGAGCTGCTCTTATGGAAAATAAGGCTATAATCGGCGATAATACTTATGTTTTAACTCTTCAGAATGGTGCCGGACACGAAGATATTATTGAAGAGTTCGTTCCTAAGGAAAGAATTATTATAGGAACAACAGAAGATAATGGAGCTATTCTTGATAACGGATATGTAAGAAGAGGCGGTAAGGGTAAGACTAACATTGGCATGCTTGTAGAAGATAAGAAGGGGATGCTTGATAAAGTAAAGGAATGTTTTGATGGATGTGGTTTTGATACACACATTTACAGTAACATACAGCAGCTTATATGGGATAAGCTTTTTACGAATGTCTCACTTAGTGCATTAACAGGAGTGCTACAGGTGCCTATCGGATTCATCGCAGAGGATAAATATGCATGGAATATGACAGTTACACTTATAAAAGAAGCAATGCAGGTAGCAAAGGCTATGGGACTTAAGTTTGATGAAGATGAGATGATTGAGAGAGTAAGAAATACATCTATCAACTCGCCAGAAGGAAGGACTTCTATATATGCAGACTTAAAGGCAGGAAGACTTACAGAGGTTAATACAATAAGTGGTGCAGTTGTTAAGGCGGGAGACAGACTTGGAATTCCGGTTCCTTCGCATAAAATGATAGTTAATATGGTTCATGCTATGGAGAATAAAAGTAAAAACAATGTCCAGTAAATAAGCATTTAAAACGTCATTACTGGATTGAATATTGAATTAAATACTGAATTAAATACGAAATGTCTGCAGGTGAAAGGCAGACGGAAGGGAGTAAAAAATGATATTTTCATCAATTCACACAAAGGATGATTATTCTAACTATCCAAAGGCAGTACAGAGAGCTATAGAATATTTAAAGAGCAATGATTTTACTAAAATGGAAACAGGTGTATATGAAATAGAAGGTAAACAGTTATATGCACAGGTATTCGATGCTATGACAGAACCAGTAAGTGATAGAAAACCAGAGGTTCACGAAAAGTACTTAGATGTCCAGTTCCTTGTAACAGGAAGAGAAAAGTTAGGCTTTACACCAGATACAGGACATTATGAGGTGGATGAAAGATTCGATGAAAGAGATCTTATATTCTACAAGAAGGTAGAAAATGAAGGCTTTATCACCTCAACACCAGGATGTTTCTGTGTATTCTTTCCAACAGATGTACACAGACCACAGGTTGCAGATGGAGAACCTATGGAAGTAAGAAAGGTTGTAGTCAAGGTAAGCTTAGAGCTTTTAAAGTAATCAGGCAGATGCATTAGAGCAAAGCTGTCAGTTGTTTATCAGGGTTTATGACTGACGGTTGAAATGTATCAGATATGGAGGAATTTATGGGCAAGAAAATAATAGCATTAGTATTATGCATAACAATGCTGGCCAGTCTTACACTTACAGGATGTTCAACTGACAGTGCAGACGGTCAGGAAGTAAAGATTATAAGAGTAGCATTTAACCAGAATGAGAATCATCCACAGTATAAAGCTATGAAGGAACTTGGTGAAAAGTTCGAAAAGGCGACTAATGGAAGATACAAGATGACTATATATGCCAATGGTGTACTTGGCGAGCAGGGTTCCATGGCAGAGTTTATAAGAACAGGAGCTCTTGATATGGCTATCGTACCCTGTTCAGTTCCAGAAGGATATGATTCTGATTTTGCTATCGTAGGTGCCCCTTATCTTTATAAGGATATGGATCACTTAAGAAGAGCAACAGAAACTGGTGTGTTTACAGATCTTTTTAAGTCAACAAGAAAGTATAATTTTGAGGTTCTTACGATATATACAGCTGGTGAGAGAAATATATATGCAGCCAAGCCTATCAACTCAGCAGAGGATCTTAAGGGTATGATCGTCAGAGTTAATGATAGTACAACATATCTTAACATGGTTAAGTATATGGGTGGTACAGGTACAGCAATGTCTCAGTCAGAGGTATATACAGCACTTCAGCAGGGCGTTATAGATGCAGGTGAAAACAGTGAACTTGTATATTCAGATTTCAAGCATTATGAAGTGGCTAAGTATTATTCATATACAAGACATATTGTACATCCAGATGTAGTAGTAGCAAGTACTAACTTCCTTGACAGTTTATCAGCAGAGGATAGAAAGATATTCGACCAGCTTGTCATGGAATCAACAGATTATGAGTTCGATACGTTTAAGGATGCTGTAGAAAAGGGCAAGGAAGAAGCAGAAGCCCATGGAGCAATATTTGTATATCCTGATACTAACGAATTCAGGGAAAAATGTCAGCCATTACTTGATAGTATCGCTAACCAGTCAGATATGACAAAGGATATATATAATAAGGTAGAAGCTCTACGTAATCAGGATTAATGAGGAGGTGTACTTATATGAAAACAGTTAAGAATATACTAGATAAGATAACTTCGTATGCAAGCGTATTCATATTTATCATGATGGTGCTTATGGTAACTTACCAGGTAGTTGCAAGATATATCTTCTCTTCACCAAGCAGTGTGACAGAGATTCTTACAAGATATTCATTCGTATGGTTGATAATCATATCTGCAACTTATATGTTTGGTCAGAGAGAACATATCAATATAGCAGTTTTAAAGGATAAGCTTCCAGGAAAAGCTAAGACTGCGGTAAACATTATAATTGAGTGTGTAACTATAGTGTTTGCAGGACTTATAATGGTATTCGGCGGCTTTAAGATTACACAGATGAATTTCGTACAGTATGATTCAATCTTACATATTCCAACAGGTATTATATATTCTATAATTCCAATATGTGGCGTGATCATTATATTCTACAGCATATATAATATCGGTCTTGAGCTTAAGAAGAAGGCAGAATAGGAGGTAAATATGAGTATAGCATTACAGGTAGCTTTAGTAATGGTTACAATACTGGTAGTACTGCTTGTTATCGGTGCTCCAATCGGTGTAGCCATAGGTATGTCATCAGCAGTTTCAATGATATGTATGATTCCAGCAGATGTTTCTTTCGCAACATCAGCACAGAGAATATTCGCGGGTTCTAACTCGTTTTCACTTATAGCTATTCCATTTTTCATTCTTGCAGGTAACATAATGAATAATGGTGGCATAGCACAGAGACTTGTAAACTGTGCAAAGGTAATTAGTGGACGTATGCCTGGTGCACTTGCACAGTCAAACGTAGTAGCTAATATGTTATTCGGAGCAATCTCAGGCTCAGGTGCAGCAGCTGCTGCTGCCATGGGTGGTACAATCGGACCACTTGAAGAAAAGGAAGGATATGATAAGAACTATAGTACAGCAGTTAACGTAGCATCTGCTCCAGTAGGTATGCTTATCCCACCAAGTAACACTATGATCGTTTATTCAAGCGTTGCAGGCAGTGTTTCTATAGCAGCACTTTTTATGGCAGGTTACATTCCAGGTATTCTCTGGGGTGGTGCAGTTATGGTGCTTGCAGGTATCATGGCTAAGAAGCGTGGATATCAGGCAGAATCAAGAGTTCCACTTAATGTTGGTCTTAAGACTTTATGGCAGGCAATACCAAGTCTTTTACTTATCGTAATCGTAATCGGAGGTATCCTTGGAGGTATCTTTACAGCAACAGAGGGTTCTGCTATTGCAGTAGTGTATGCAACGGTATTATCACTTATATACAGAGCATTTAAGATTAAGGATATTCCTAGAATTGTCCTTGAAGCAGCTAAGACAACAGGTATTATCACATTCATGATTGGTCTTTCATCTATTATGTCATGGGCTATGGCATTTACAGGAATTCCAGATATGATAGCTAAGGCAATACTTGGTCTTACAACTAACAAGTTCCTTATATTACTTCTTATAAATGTATTATTACTTGTAGTTGGTACATTTATGGATGTAACACCAGCGATACTGATATTTACACCTATCCTTTTACCAATCTGTAAGTCCCTTGGCATGGATGCTATCCACTTTGGTATATTACTATGCTTCAACTTATCTATTGGTACAATAACACCTCCTGTTGGAACAATTCTTTTCACAGGCTGCCGTGTTGGTGGAACTACAATCGAGAGTGTTATAAAGACACTGCTTCCTTACTTCGGAGTAATCCTTATAGCATTGTTGCTTGTAACATATATTCCTCAGATATCAATGTTCCTTCCACATATACTTGGTCTTGTATAGTGTTGGATAATGTTAAATGATTATCAGATAAGATTGATTTATTGAACTGGTACAAATGTGAATCACATCACATTTATATAAACTTTTTTCCTAATATAAAACACCATGAAAGTTTAAATGCTTTCATGGTGTTTTTTGTAGTTAGATTGATTTTCATGTAATAGATTATGGCATTCAAGAATGGTGTTAAAGTAGAAGTTACAATAGATATAAACAATATCGAAAATAAAGTGACTGAAAGTGATAAGAAATTAATTGATAATAAGCTTAAAGCATATGAAAAGCTTATGCTTATTTATGTACATAATAAAACTATTAACGTGAGTTTTACTGAAAATTTCACGTTGATTTAACTGGAAATTTTACGTTGATTTAAGTTGACATATAAATGACCAGATTATAAAATGAAAAAGTTGAATAAGCATGAAAATGCTTATATAAAATTAAAAAGTGAGGTGACGATAATGGACGGGCATGATAGTCCTCGAATAGGAAGCAATGACATAGATTATAAGCCGACAAAGCTATTGTCTGCGTTTCTAAAAGGGACGTGTGCAATAGTCTGTTAAAGTCACCTGTTTTCTAATCTTTGTCATTGTTCTTTTAACATTTTAATAGTGAAAGGAGAATAATGATGAATAAGATTCTATCTAATGTAGTTATTCATAAGGATTATAGCAAAGATATAGTGAGAATCCTTAAAAGTAACAGATCTGATGAGGTAATCCGTAAAAAATTATCGAAATATCATGAGAATGATATAGCTGATGCAGTAAAATTGCTTGATAAAGATACCAGAATTCGTCTTTATAAGATTCTTGGTGTTGAGTGGACTGCAGAGGTGTTCTCATATCTGGAGGATACACCAGAGTATATAGAAGAACTGTCTGTGGATGAGGCTGCAGATGTCCTCGAAAAGATGGATGCAGATGATGCTGTAGATATCCTTGATAATGTGTCAGAGGAAGAAAGACAGGCTCTGATATCACATATGGAGAATGATGCCAAGGAAGATGTATGTCTGATTTATTCATATAATGATGATGAGATTGGTAGTAAGATGACTACTAACTTTATATGTATAAACAACAGACAGACTATAAAGGGTGCAATGAAAGAGCTTGTATCACAGGCAGAAGAAAACGATAACGTAAATACAATATATGTTGTTGATGACAACAATATATATTATGGAGCAATAGATTTAAAGGATCTTATTGTTGCAAGGGAGTATCAGAAGCTTGAAGATATAATCAGTACATCTTATCCATATGTATATGCTCATGAAAAGATGAGCGAATGTATCGAAGACTTAAAGGATTACAGTGAAGATTCAATTCCAGTATTAAACAAAGATAAAGAAATAATAGGTGTTATCACATCTTCTGATATAGTAGAAGCTGTTGATGAAGAGATGAGTGATGATTATGCAAAGCTTGCTGGTTTAACTGAGGAAAATGACCTTACAGAGGGGCTTTTTGCCAGTATGAAAAAACGACTTCCATGGCTTATATTATTACTTTTTTTAGGCATGGGAGTATCATCAGTAGTAGGCATATTTGAAAATGTAGTATCACAGCTTGCAATTATAGTATGCTTTCAGTCACTTATACTTGATATGGCAGGTAATGTAGGAACACAGTCACTTGCTGTTACAATCAGGGTACTTATGGATGAAAATATATCAGCTAAACAGAAGTTAGAGTTCGTCTTAAAGGAAATGCGTATAGGCTTTGCTAATGGTCTGCTGTTAGGCTCTATGGCGTTTGTATTGCTTGGTATATATATTATGGTTGTAAAAGGCAAGCCATGGCACTACGCATTCGCTATATCAGGCTGTGTTGGAGTATCACTACTGCTGGCTATGCTCATATCCAGCCTTATAGGAGTGCTTACACCTATGTTTTTCCATAAGATAAAGATAGATCCTGCAGTAGCTTCAGGACCACTTATAACAACTATCAATGACCTTGTTGCAGTTGTTACATATTATGGACTGGCTGCTATTGTTCTTATAGGTATGCTGCATATAACGGGTTAATATACATTTTATAA
>ULUC01026395.1_pt1 | contig 39271 bp, 22 predicted proteins | sample 1958151 | NCBI WGS metagenome assembly ULUC01 (sample SAMEA4835750, study PRJEB28245) | human gut metagenome | biome: gut microbiome; material: fecal sample | place: Denmark | collected 2008
TTTAAAAAGAGAATCTAACTTTTGTTTAACTTAACAGATGTATCTAATAGATATGGAAAACAACAAAAAAAATGCTTCATTTATTTCAATTGCTGGTTGGAAAAGAATGCAGCCATTGTCTTTTTTACTTTACGACGATTTTACTAATCAACAAAAATATGTTTAACTTTAAAAAACATGGTATGAAAAAAAACTATGTCACAACTGCTGTTGCCTTACTACTTTTAGCAGGATGTAGCAACGATATTAAAGAAACTGATATTCAGTTTACCGGTGATACGGGAGCGAAAGTTTCTTTTAGTGCAGTAATAAACAATCATGAGGCTAGCAATCTTGTTACAAGAGCTACGGAAACAAACTGGGAGGCAGAAGACTCGGTAGGAATCACTTGTGGTACGGAACAAGTGAATATTCATTACAAATACAAGGGCAATGGTCTTTTTGCGGCAAAAGGAGGAAATGCAGAAGAGATTTGGGTATTAGGTTCCGGAGAGTATGATGTAGTGGCATACGCTCCATTTTCTGGTACATCAGGTGAAGAACAACCTGTATTGGAAGTGACTACAGCCAGTGACAATCAAGCTACAGCAGAAGAACGTGCGAAGATAGATTTTCTTTTTGCTAAAGGGAAGGCTACATCACAAACCTCGAACGTGACATTAGCATTCAATCATGTGATGAGTCGTATTAGATTGGAGTTTCAAGCTGGCGAAGGTGTGGACTTAGCAGATATAACTTGCTATCTTATTGGGCTTAAGAATAATGGTACATTTAATCCTAAAACAGGGGAGACAACAGTCAGTGAAGACCCTGTTACGGACAAAGATGATATATATTGGGATAAAATAGGAGAGCAGGATAATTATACAGTACAAGCTATTTTACTGCCACAGAAGGTGCAAGGCAAAGTAACTATCCAAGCTAGAATGAACGGTTATCTTTATGAAGCCGAGTTTGCTAACTTGACAGAATTGAAATCAGGATTTTCTTATAATTACATCATCAAGACAAATAAATACGAGGACAATAATTATGTGTTGACAATTACAGAACAAACGCAAATAATAGGATGGGAGGATGAAAACCACGATCCTATAACATCCGACCCGAGTATAGCTGAAACTGGAACAGAGATAACCAATCCTAGTTGGAATATTACAGAAGAAACCGTAACTCCACAGCCTGTTGTGAAGTGATCTGTTTACCAATCTAATATAGATAAAAATGCTAAAAATATAAACATGAGATTTATGAAAATATATAATTATATATCAATGCTTTTTCTGGCTGGCGCAGCCGTAGTTGCGTCTTGCTCGCAAAATGAAGAACTGACCGGAGAAACCCCGGATTCTTTGCAGGGATTTCAGATTAGTGTGTCTGATGAAGGATTTATGGACGAAAGTGGTAAGACACGTGCTACAGAGAATGGATATACTACCCGATTTTCTAACGGAGATGCTATCGGTATATTTGCGGTAAGAGGAGAAACGGTGGTAGAGGATATCAAGAATCGGAAATTCACACTGACAGATGGCTATTGGGAATTGACTGATGGAGGGGATCCTATTGAATACAAAGGTTCACAATTTCAGCGGATGACTTTTTATGCGTACTATCCGTATAATGCGAATGTGACTTTTGATCCTACTAAGGTAGATCCTTTTGAAACGTATGTTAACAATTGGAAAATTGGCGATGAACAAAATGAAGGAAATTATACACAATATGATTTGATGACCAGTACGGGTAGTGTTCAGGGGGATCGTTTGAAAGGGCAGATCGCTTTTACTATGCAACATCGGATGGCTCTTGCGGTAGTAAAGATGCCTAATTTGACCTATAGCTTTACAAATGGCGGTATAGATGATTATCTGTTACCTTTGGCTGCCGGTTCGTTTACAGTGAACAATACTCAAGCAACTCCTTATTATCAGGAAAGTACGGATACATACCGCTTTTTGGTTAACCCGAATAAGGAATTCTCCATAAAGGGTACTTATACAGGAGTAAGTGAAATGGAATACGAAGCTAAAGGTACTTTGGAAGGAGGAACGGCGAAGATGTATACCATCGAAGATAAGAGTAAGATTAACCATACTTTGCAGGTAGGGGATTATTTTTGTGCGGACGGAAAAATAGTTTCTGTAGATGCGGAAACGGTGCCGGAGAGTGTAATTGGTATTGTATGTTATGTAGGGAATATACAGCCTTCTGTGACGCACGAGGCATATACGGAAACGCAGGATGCTTTGCGCCGTGATCATCCGGGGTGTACTCATGGGTTAGTCGTTGCTATGAATTATGCTGAATATAACGACTCAAAAACTTCCGTATTTTCTCCGCAGTCAAGAGACTATTTTTATGGTAATTGGTTTAATAGTGACGATGACTGGACTGGCAAGTTTATTAATACTGATACAAAGACTACTGATGCTGAAGGTGTAGCAGCTCTGCCATTCTTGGGCTATAATCATACCGAACTAATGATAAACTCTCCTTCATGGGAAAATGCATGTCAAGCGGGTGTGAACTTTGTTCAAGCATATCGTACAAAAGTAGTCGCGCCTAACATTACTTCTGATTGGTTCCTTGCTTCATTGAAAGAATTAGACTTGTTGTTCCGGCTGAAATCAACAATTAATGCGAGGTTAAAAGCAGTAGGAGGAGATGAACTACTTGAAGGTTCTCGCCATTGGAGTAATGCAGAGCGAACTGGAAATACACAAATTGTATACCAACACAATTTTTCTACGGGAGTAATAAATGATAAACGACGTAATGAAGGCGCCGGCTATTTCCGTATGATGCTCGCATTCTAAAATAAACATGACGGTATATAAAGTCCGTCAACTATACTTATATCATGAACATATACATATATGAATAAGAAAAACTTTATAAAGGGGACAACCTTACCTGTCGCTCTGTTTTTCACTATAGCAACTTTTGCACCTGCATGGGGATTGCAAACAGCTTCGGCAGCCATCGAAGTTGTACAGCAGCAAAGTACTATAAAAGGAACAGTAGTAGATAGCCAAGGCGAACCGATAATTGGAGCAAGTGTACTTGCGGAAGGAACATCTAACGGTACAATTACCGACATTGACGGTGTATTTAGAATAAATGTACGTCCCGGTACTAAACTGAAAGTATCTTTTATAGGTTATACTGATAAAACAGTTGTAGCAAAAAATGATATGAAAATCATCCTGGTAGAGGATGTGACTGCTCTTGAAGAGGTGGAGATTGTAGCTTATGGCACGCAGAAGAAAGTGACTATGACAGGAGCTATCGCCAGTGTGAAGGGAGAAGAATTGACCCGTGTATCTGTAGGTTCGGTTTCCAATGTATTAGGAGGGCAGATGACAGGTTTGACTACCGTACAATATTCAGGTGAGCCGGGAGCGGATGCCGCTGAAATTTTTATTCGTGGTAAAGCTACTTGGGAAAATTCTTCACCGTTAATTCAGGTAGACGGTGTGGATCGTGAAAGTATGAGTGATATCGACCCGAATGAAATTGAATCCATTTCTATCTTGAAAGATGCTTCGGCAACAGCCGTATTTGGTATTCGTGGAGCAAACGGGGTCATTTTGATTACAACTAAACGAGGAAAGGAAGGAAAGGCGAAAATTTCGTTTACTACTTCTGCTTCTGTATTGATGCCTACAAAAATGGTAGAACAGGCAAGTTCCTATGACTATGCCCGTTTTCATAATCAAATGATGTCCGGTGATGGCAAATCTGCCTTATTTAGTGATGGAGTGATTCAAAAATTTGCAGATGGTTCCGATCCTATTCGTTTCCCAAATATACAATGGGCTGACTATATTATGAAAAGCTCTACGCTTCAGAGCCAGCATAATCTGAACATCTCGGGAGGAACAGATAAAGTACGTTATTTCATCTCTGCAGGTGCTTATACGCAAGGAGGACTTTTTAGTGAGTTTGATCTTCCTTATAATTTAAGCTATCAGTACCGTCGGTTTAACTATCGTACAAACTTGGATATGGATGTCACTAAAACGACTACTTTGTCATTCAATATTAGTGGTAATGTGAATAATTCAGATCAACCGCGTACGAGTCAGGGATCTTCCGGATTGATTAAAAATATGTATTATGCTACTCCTTTCTCCAGTCCGGGAATCATAGACGGAAAATTAGTAAATTCGAGCGATGAGACTTATTCAGACGGGCTGAAATTACCATTTACTGGAGGTACAGGTATGGGATATTATGGAAATGGATTCAGCCAGACCAGTAACAATTCGCTGAATGTAGATGTGATTCTGGATCAAAAAATGGACTTTTTGACTAAAGGACTTTCTTTTAAAGTGAAAGGATCTTATAACAGCTCATTTACAGTTAATAAAGTAGGTTCTGGTGGGTCTATTGCTACATACACTCCTGTATTGATGGATGACGGTAGTATTGCTTATCGTAAGTTTGGAGAGAATACGGATGTGAAGTATTCGTATACTACAGGTAAAGCGCGTAATTGGTATATGGAAGCCAGCTTTAATTATAATCGTACTTTTGGTGATCATACAGTGACAGCTTTATTCTTATATAATCAACAGAAAGAATATTATCCGAAAGTATATTCGGACATTCCTCATGGATATGTCGGATTAGTCGGACGTGTCACTTATGATTGGAAGAGCCGCTATATGGCAGAGTTTAATGTGGGGTATAACGGTTCGGAAAACTTTGCGTCCGATTTGCGCTTTTCTTATTTCCCGGCTGGTTCTATAGGTTGGGTGATGAGTGAAGAGAAGTTTTTCCGTCCTTTGAAGTCGGTGGTTAGCTTTTTGAAATTACGTGCCAGTGTCGGTTTAGTAGGTAACGATAATATTGGGGGATCGCGATTTATGTATATGGCTGATCCATATAATGTCGGTTTAGGTGATTTGGCGAATCGTGTAACAGCAAATGGAGGAGCAACTAACGCTTGGGGATATGGATTCGGTACAGATAATGGTACTGTTAGTCTAGGGGCACGTGAGGTAGCTAAGAATAATGCTGCTGTGACATGGGAAAAAGCTCTGAAACGGAACTATGGTGTTGATATTAACTTCCTTGATGACCGTCTGAAAACAACCTTTGAATATTATAAAGAACGTCGTAATGACATCCTTTTGCGTGACGGTACAGCTCCGGGAATGTTAGGGTTCATTACTCCCTATTCAAATTTAGGAAGTGTAGACAGTTGGGGCTGGGAACTTTCTTTAAAATGGAACGATAAGATTGGCGATAATTTCCGTTATTGGGCGGGTATTAACCTTTCTTATAATCAGAATGAGATTCTTGAAAAGAAGGAAGCCCCGCAGAATAATTTATATCAATATCAGAAGGGACACCGTATCGGTTCGCGTAGTCAATATGTTTTCTGGCGCTTCTATGATGAGGATACACCTGCGCTATATGAGCAGACATTTAATCGTCCGTTCCCCACTCACGAGAGTATTCTTCAAAATGGAGATGCAGTATATGTTGACTTGAATGGTGACCGTAAGATTGATGCAAATGATGCAAGTTATGACTATGGCTTTACAGACGATCCTGAATATATGCTAGGTATTAATTTAGGATTCAGTTGGAAGAATTTGGAAATAAGTACTCAATGGACAGGGGCCTGGAATGTAAGTCGTATGATTTCGGATGTATTTCGTCAACCGTTTTATTCATCTTCCAATAGCGAGCAGGGAGGATTGTTGGCATACCATTTAGATCATACATGGACACCGGAAAATCCGTCACAATCTTCGGAGTATCCGAGAGCTACCATTGATAATGCAAAGAATAATTATGCTACTTCCACTTTATATGAGAAAGATGCCAAATACTTGCGTTTGAAAACTCTTCAGGTGGCATACAATTTTCACTTCCCATTAATGAAGAAACTTGGACTGAATACATGTCAGTTGGCTTTTGCAGGATATAATTTGTGGACTATTACACCTTATTTGTGGGGTGATCCGGAGGCAAGAGCTACTAATGCACCTTCTTATCCATTGTCCAAGACTTATACGTTGAGCTTGAAATTAGGATTCTAAAATAGATAAAGGAAAGATACAATGAAATTACAAAATAAATGGTTCATCGGTGCAATGTTGGGAGCGGCGGTTTGTTTAGTTTCCACTTCATGTGTGGACGAAATTAAATTCGGAAACTCTTTTTTGGATAAGGCACCGGGCGGAAATGCTACTATTGACACAGTGTTCAATAGTGCGGAATATACGCGCCAATTTTTGAATACCTGTTACAGTAGACAGTATTACGGATTACCTTATAATACGGATAGTAACGGTAATATTCCTGATTCTTCCAGTCCTTATTTAGGAAAGAAGGATGCGCTAACAGACTGCTGGTCACTTTATTTTAGTGATGCGACTGTATATCAGCAGTATTATTTGGGTTCTCTCAATGCCAACTATGGCACGCGTGGTAATATTTTCCCATATACACGGGAAATGGTATGGGAAGTAGTGCGTTGGTGCTGGTTGCTAATGGAAAATATAGATAGAGTGCCGGGTATGGATAATGCTGAAAAAACTCAGTTGGTGGCAGAAGCTAAATGCTTGATTGCGGCGCGCTATTTTGATATGTTCCGTCATTATGGAGGTCTTCCATTGTTATATGCTTCATTCACCGGTACGGAGTCAGGTTATGAAATACCCCGTGCTACGGTAGAGGAGACTGTTAACTACATGATAAAGATGTTGGATGATGCTATCAATTCCGGCGGATTGGTGTGGGCTTATGCTGATGCCGATCTTGCTAGCAAGGCCGGACACTGGACAAAGGCTGGTGCGATGGCATTGAAATGCAAAATCTGGCAATTTGCCGCTTCTCCGTTGTTTAACGATGTCAACGGATATGCAGGAGGAAACTCAGAGGCTGAACAGCAACGTCTGGTATGGTACGGTGGCTATCGTGCGGAGCTTTGGGATAACTGTTTGAAGGCTTGTGAAGCATTCTTTAAAGAGCTGGAGAGTCAAGGCGGGTATAGCCTGAATAAGGCTTCGGAAGAAACACCGGAACAGTATCGTCAGGCATATCGTATGGGGTATATTCGTCAGAACAGCAAGGAAGTCTTACATTCTGTTCGCACGAATATGTCGGACGCTTTCAATTCAAGTTCTTATATGTGGCATTCTTGGGCTGTTCCGTCACTTTGCCGTACTGAATATCCGCCTACACAGGAATATGTGGAGATGTTCCCATGGGCCGACGGCACTCCGTTTGACTGGAAAAAGGCGGAAACAGAAGGTAAGTTGGATGAAATGTTCTTGACCGGAACATTTAAAAATGGAGAACAACTATTGTCGGAAATCGTATTAACTCGTGACCCTCGTCTGTATGAGCATTGCATGGTGAATGGACTACCGAAGATGTTAGACTGGAGTGCCGGAACGATGTCCGGTTTACCTTATGAATTGTGGGTCGGAGGATACGATGAAGGACAAAATGCGGCACTTGAATCTGGTAACTATGCGACCGGTTATAAAAATATGAAATATTATTTGGGAACTGAGTACCAACGTCAGTATACGCAGTGGGTTTATCTTCGCTTGTCTGATATTTATTTGACTTATGCGGAGGCTTTGCTTCAAGCTAAGAACAATCACCGGGGGGCTATTAACCAAATGAATATAGTACGTGCCCGCGTGGGATTGAAGAAAGATTTGGCGGAGTGTGTTACAGATAAGAATTTACTTTCTGACAAAGCTGCCTTATTGGAAGAATTGCTGTGTGAACGTGTTCGGGAATTGGGGCTTGAAGATAGCCGTTACTTTGATCTTGTCCGTTACAAACGTGCCGATCGTTTCGAGAAACGCCTGCATGGATTACTTGCCTATCGTTTGGATGATACCGGTAATCGCATGACAGGTAATACAAAATGGAATGAAGGAGATAAGAACAAAGGAGCATTGCAACCTACTCGATTTGAATATGAAAGGTTTGAATTATCTAAACCGGTTCGTCGTTGGTGGACATACGGATTTGATTCCAAATGGTATCTTTCTCCATTCCCGCAAACGGAAATTAACAAAGGGTATGGATTGATTCAGAATCCGGGTTGGTAATGTGAGACAACGAAACAGATTAAAACAATACTTGAATATTGATTTATATGAGAAAAAATAAGATTCTGATACTGGCTTTACTAGTTTGTTTGAGCATTCCGGTCAGAGCGCAGAATACAGACAACAACATTATAGGTATTGTTGTTGATAAATCGGGAAACCCAGTCTATGGAGCGTCCGTTAATGTGGAAGGTGGCGCAGTGGAGACCCGGGTTGAAACTGATAAAGATGGTAAATTTGAGATTGCGGTCGAGAAGGGACAACGCTTGAGTGTCTTTTCTGTCGACAAAGGCTCTACCACAGTTGTGGTAAAGGCTGATGGTCCGATGACTATTGTGATGGGATATGCAGCTCAGACTATTGATGTGGGAGCTAACCGGACATTCAATCGTCATGAATCAACAGCAGCTGTTTCTACCACCTATAATGAAGAGTTTAATAAGCGGTCTTCCCGGAATATATCCAATTCTTTATATGGATATGGATTGGGCCTTACTACTTTGCAGAATGCAGCTAGTACAGGTTTAATGGCAGATCCTACCTTTTATGTACGTGGTTTGCAGAGCTTGTCAAGTAGTACACCGCTTGTGCTGGTTGACGGTTTGGAACGAGACATGAGCTTGGTGAGTCCGGAAGAAGTAGAATCCGTTTCCGTCCTGAAAGATGCTGCGGCTGTGGCATTGTACGGATACAAAGGAGTGAACGGTGCGATCTTGATTACGACGAAGCGTGGTAAGTACAAAACAAAAGAGATAACGTTTACGTATGATCACATCATTAACACTCAGTCTCGACGTCCGGAATTTGTAGATGCGGCTACGTATGCTTCTGCTGTGAATGAAGCGCGTGGATATGAAGGTTTGGGAGCTCGATATACTCCGGAAGAAGTCGACGCTTTCCGTAATGGAGTAGGCAGTGGAGGAGCTTCCCGTATGTACCCTTATCTCTATCCTAATGTGAACTGGATTGATGAAACCTTTAAAGACAGAGGAGTTTCTAATAAATACACGATCGAATTCCGTGGAGGAGGAACAAAGTTCCGCTACTATACTATGGCGAATTTATTAACAGACAAAGGGTTTATCAAGACCCCGAATGCAAATGACGGATATTCTACACAGAATATGTATTCACGTGCTAATTTGCGTACAAATCTGGATATTGATTTAACGGGCACTACCAAATTGAAGTTAAATCTTCTCGGAACATTATCCGAATCTCGGATTCCGGGGGCTTCGGTTAACTTATGGGATATGATTTATTCGATTCCTTCTGCAGCTTTTCCGGTTCGTACGGAAGATGGCAGTTGGGGAGGAAGTACCACTTGGGCGGGCACGTCGAATCCTGTCGCACAATCGCAGGGAGCTGCTTATTCTAAAGGACACTCTCGCAGTTTGTTTGCCGACCTTACCTTATCACAAGATTTGTCTGGTTTGCTGAAAGGATTGGGAGCTAACTTTCGTTTAGCTTATGATAACTATTCCAATATTTTAGAAGACCATAGCAAGACTTATACGTATGCCGGTTATGCAACAAGCTGGACAACTAACGGGCCGTTTTATACTGCCATTTCAGGTGGCGAATCCAGTGAAATGGGTTCGGGTGCGGGTATTGACAATTGGGCGCGTCAATTTAATTTTGCAGGTAGTGTAGATTATAATCGTTCATTCCAAAAGTGGGATGTGTATTCTCAATTGAAATGGGATTATGAATATCGTGATTCATACGGTCTGAACACTACTATTTATCGGCAAAATGCTTCTTGGTATAATCATGTAGGTTTCTCTAATCGCTATTATTTGGATCTGGCATTGGTTGGCTCGGCCTCCAGTTTATTGGCACCAGGGCATAAATGGGCTTTCTCGCCTACCATTTCTGCTGCTTGGGTGCTTTCGGAAGAAAAATGGTTGAAAGATGTGTCTTGGGTGAACTTCCTGAAATTGCGCGCTTCGTTTGGAGTGATCAATGTTGATTATCTGCCTAAAGACGGAAGTACTACCGTATATGACTATTGGGATCAGATTTATACGACTACCGGTACGCAATATAAGTTTAACAGTAGTTACGACTCTGAATTCGGAAGTACTATTATCGGGCGCCTGGCAACTGCTAATTCGACACATGAGAAAGCGTATAAATACAATGTTGGTGTTGATGCCGTGTTGTTCAATGGACTGGACGTGACGGCAGAAGGCTATTACCAACGGAGAAAAGATATTTGGGTCTCTTCCGAAGGAAAATATACCGATGTGTTGGGCGTAGATGCTCCGTTCGAGAATGCCGGAATCGTTGATAGCTATGGCGTGGAACTAGGACTTAACTATACGAAACGGTTAGGAGATGTAGTGTTCAACCTTGGCGGTAATTTTGCTTGGAATAAGAATGAAATTAAGGAACAACTGGAAGAACCGCGTTTGTATAAGAATCTTGTGCAAACAGGAAATCGGTTGGGACAAGTATATGGAATGGTAGCTGAAGGTTTCTTCAAAGATAAAGAAGATATAGCAAACAGCCTTCCGCAAAACTTTAGTACGGTAGTGCCGGGAGACATAAAATATAAAGATGTGAATGGAGACGGAATCATTGATGCCAATGATAAAACAGCTATCGGTTATAGTACGACGGCTCCGGAAATTTATTATTCTTTCCATTTGGGAGCCGAATGGAAAGGGATTGGAGTAGATGTAATGTTTCAGGGAACAGGTAACTATTCTGCTGTCTTGAATACGAAGAGTATGTTTTGGCCGTTGATAAATAATACGACACTTTCTACTCATTATTATGAGAATCGTTGGACACCGGAAAATCAAAATGCCAAATATCCTCGTTTGAGTTCACAGAGTAATGCCAATAACTATCAGGCTAATACAGTTTGGTTGGCGGACCGGTCATTCTTGAAGTTACGTAACGCGGAGGTGTATTACAGATTTCCGGAAGAATGGATGAAGAAGACTAAGATATTGGGGAGTGCCAAGTTATATGTTAGAGGAACAGACTTGTTCTGTTCAGATCACATTGATGTGGCAGATCCGGAATGTTATGGTGTAGCGACTCCGCTGAATAAGAGTGTAGTAGTCGGTGTTACGATTGGTTTTTAATCATAAAAACAAAGCGAAAGAATGAAACTGAAAAACATTATCTACGGAATGATGTGTGTAGTCACACTCGGTTCCTGCTCAGATAAGATGGAATATCATGAGTACAATAACTATGATGAGGATTTTGTGAAGCTCAACTTCGGTAATGTGGGAGGGCTGATAACAAATATCTATTTGTCCATGGATGTGGACTTTGGAAACTATAGCGGGGCAATCCTTGGTTCTGCTACTGATGAGGCTGAATATGCTTATTCGGGAAATCAGATTGAAGATTTTTACAATGGTTCTTGGAGTCCGTCAAATGCTAAAAGTAGTATGTGGACGTCCTGTTATGAAGGGATAGCCAATTGTAATTTATATCTGGAGAAGTTTACCGGACTGACATTTCCCGAGTTGGCTTTGAACAGTGATTATGCACAACAAATGTTCCGTTATACCAATTACCAGTATGAGGTGCGTTTCCTTCGTGCATATTTCTACTTTAACTTGGTACGGCAATATGGAGATGTGCCGTTTAGCGACCATATATTAACAGCCGAAGAATCGAATACATTGTCGCGCAGACCGGCACAGGAGATTTTTGATTATATCATAGCCGAATGTGATGATATAAAGGATAAGATTATTGTCGATTACAGTAAACTGGGAGATATGGCATTGCCTAGTAGTCCGGCGGAAACAGGACGTGCCAACCGTAAAACGGTATTGGCCTTGAAAGCTCGTGCAGCGTTATATGCGGCAAGTCCTTTGTTTAACCCGACTGATAATAAAGAGCTGTGGTATCGTGCAGCTAAAGCCAATAAGGAAATTTTAGATGACAGTAATGGATTTGCTGAAAAGGCAAAACTCTTAGTGGAGGATTATTCATCACTTTGGAGTAAGGATAATTACAATGACGCTACTAGTGAATTGATTTTTCTCCGTCGTGCCACTACTACCACTAATTCTTTTGAGGGATATAACTTCCCGGTAGGGTTGGAAAATTGTAAAGGTGGAAACTGTCCCACACAGACACTGGTGGATGCGTATGAGATGAAGGATACAGGGTTGCGCCCGGACGAGTTGGATAACTACGATCCTACTAATCCTTATTATACCAACCGCGACCCTCGTTTCTATCTGACTATTGCCAAAAATGGAGACGAAAAATGGCCTAACTGGAATACTGTTCCTCTGCAAACCTATCAGGGCGGATTAAATGCGGAACCTTTGAGTGGCGGAACTCCGACAGGTTATTATCTGAAGAAGTATTGTCAGACGGCAGTAGACTTGCGTGCCGGTACAGCTTCAAAGACCTATCATTCATGGATTACGTTCCGTTTTGGAGAGTTCTATTTGAATTATGCGGAAGCTGTATATAAGTATCTGGGTAGTCCGTATGCAACGGACAGTGAATTTACAACTTCGGCTGTAGATGCTATCAAAGTAGTTCGTACACGTGCCGGAATGCCCGGATTCCCTCAAGGGATGACCAATGATGCTTTCTGGAAGAAATATCAGAATGAACGTATGGTAGAATTGGCTTTTGAAGGACATCGTTTTTGGGATGTACGTCGTTGGAAGGAGGGGGACAAACATTTCAAGAACATTGTTGAAATGAAAATTACGAAAAATGGGGATGATACTTATACGTATGAGCGTAAGGTAAAAGAAAGAAGTTGGGATGATAAGATGTATTTCTTCCCGATTCCTCAGAGTGAAAAATCGAAAAATCCTAATTTGGAGCAGAATCCGGGTTGGTAACTTAACCGGAATACTGATGAATAGAAATAGGATATTCTTGCATAGAACGGATGTTTATAGAATAAAAAACGAAAGAAATGAAGATACATTATATAATATTGGGGCTGTTTTATTTGCTGGCTATAGTTGCTTGCTCAGATAATGACCCCGTCGTTGAAGTGAACAATGGCAATCAAACAGAAGAATTGCCTCCTCTGCCGACCGAAGTCATAACGGGTAGCCGCGCCATGTGGGTGAGTTATGATCCTATTTCGGCTTCTGATCCCAATAACGCATCAGGGATTGCATCCGCATTGATTAGCTGGAGATTATTGAAGACCGATCCGTCTAATGTTGCTTTTGATATTTATAAATCAGTAGACGGTGAGACGGAAGTGAAATTGAATGAAGAACCTATTTCAAATACGACTTCCTGGGTGGATGCAGATATTGATGTATCAAAAACGAATGTATATCGGGTTACTCTTGCTAATCAGGCTGAAACGCTTTGCGATTATACATTTACTTCTGAAATGGCAGAAAAGTTTTATCATGAAATTAGATTAAACATGAATGTACCCGATGCATTGATTACATATTCTCCTGATGATATTCAGCTAGGTGACTTGGACGGTGATGGTGAATTAGAGATTGTGGTGAAGAGAGAACCATACGACGGAGCGAATATGGGAGTTTGGTTTAATGGTACTACTCTGTTGGAAGCATATAAAATGGACGGGACTTTCTTGTGGAGGATTGATTTGGGAATTAACATCCGTTCCGGATCACATTATACTTCTTATATCTTGTATGATTTTGATGGTGACGGTTTGTGTGAAATTGCTTTCCGTACTTCCGAAGGTACAAAGTTTGCCGATGGCAAGATTATCACTGACGCAAATGGGAAAGTGAATGATTATCGTAATCGTCAAACAGATGGTAAAGGTTGGTACTCCGGAGCGGCTATTGCGAGAGATCAGAATGACCCGTCTACAGCTACTACTTGCGGTTTGATAATGGAGGGTCCCGAATATATCTCTATTTGCAGGGGATATGACGGACGTGAAATAACTCGTATAGATAATATTCCACGTGGAGGAGAAGGATCGAAAGTATCACGTGCCAAGTATTGGAGTGAATATTGGGGAGATGATTTTGGCAATCGTATGGATCGCTTCTTTATCGGTGTTGCTTATTTGGATGGTATTCCTGATGAAACAACCGGAGCGCGAGTGGCTAATCCTAGTTTGATAATCAGTAGAGGTATTTATAAGAATTGGCAGGTTTGGGCACTTGACTTAAAAGGTAATGAATTGGTTCCACGTTGGAAGTTTGATACAGCAGATCATTCGTCTAAATGGTTAGGGATGTGTTCACACTGTTTCCGTGTTGCTGATTTGGACGGTGATGGAAGGGATGAGATTTTGTATGGTTCGGCAGCTATTGACGATAATGGAAGCGAGTTATGGTGTAGTGGAAATGGGCATGGAGATATATTGCATGTCGGAAAATTCATAAAAGACCGTTCCGGATTGCAGATTGTTGCTTCTTTTGAAGAGTCAAAAGATTATGAAGGTCAGGGAAATGGATATGCCTGTCAGGTGATGAATGCAAGAGATGGTAGTATGATTACCGGTCATGGACGAAATTTGCCGGCAGATGCAAGTGATGTTGGTCGTTGTATAGTAGCGGATGTTGATCCGGATAGTCCGGATTTTGAATATTGGTCTTCTACACAAGAAGGTATGTTTAGTTGTAATGGTACCGGATTGGTTTCTACTACATATCCTACTGGAATTGGTAGCGGAGTGATGTATAATGTGGCTATTTATTGGAGTGGTCAATCTACTAGGGAAATGTTAGACCGCGGTTGTATTGTGAGCTATAAAGCGAACCCTGATGTAAACAAGTCAAATAAGAATCGTCTGATATCTTTTGACCTTTATGGTAGTAATCAGGGAAATCATGCCTCAAAATATAATCCTTGTTATTATGGTGATTTTTTGGGTGATTACCGTGAAGAGGTTATTTTAGGCTCAAGTGATTATAAATCAATCTATATATTCTCAACGAATCATCCTACTACACACCGTCTGCCACACTTGATGACCGACCATAACTATGACATGTCTCAGGCTATGCAGAACATGGGATATAATCAGGGAACTAACCTGGGTTATTATGTAGGTGCCGAAACTTTGAAGTCATCCGAAACGGAAGAACCGAAAGAATAAGAAAAATCTTATTCTATTTAGTATAAGTTTATAAGGAAAGAACAATCCGGTTACAGTGTCGGGTTGTTCTTTTTTTCATAGTTGAACGAATCGCCATATATATGGATAATATTCTATTTCTTAATTGAACGGCTCTCCCTACCTTTGTAAGGTGAGATAGCAAATATACATATGAAAAAACTCTTTATCCTTTTGTTCCTCTTCATCACTTTAGGAACAAACGCACAAAACAATAAAGTTTCCGGCCTCAACGCCCGCCAGTTTCATAAATATTGGAAGGTAGAGTCGGAATCTCCGGATTATAAAGTAACATTTCAGGGCGATACCGCTGAAATACTGTCTCCTAAAGGCCTTACTTTATGGAGGAAAGAAAAGATGAGCGGACGGGTAACCATTGAATATGATGCGTGTGTAGTTGTAGAAAAAGAAGGAGACCGCTTGAGTGACCTGAATTGCTTTTGGATGGCTTCGGACCCCAAACATCCTGATAATATATGGAAACGTGAGAAGTGGCGTAGCGGAATCTTTCTGAATTGTTATTCTTTGCAACTCTATTACATGGGATATGGTGGAAATTATAACTCTACTACACGCTTCCGTCGTTATGACGGCAATGAAGCAGGAATCACAGATCCCAAAGTACGTCCTGCCATATTGAAAGAATATACAGATACCGAACATTTGCTAAAAGCGAATCACTGGTATCACATTAAGATAACAAATGAAAATAATAGGGTTAGTTATTACATAGACGGCAAGAGACTGGTGGACTTCCGCGATGCCGAACCTCTGACAGAAGGATGGTTCGGCTTTCGCACCACCTTATCCCGTACCCGCATTACAAACTTCCACTATGAATGTTTACCACCCCAAACGTCTACTGTTCCTTTACATTGGATCGGCAATACTCCTGAACAAGACAAAGCTGTAAGCTTCGGAGTTCCTTTTGATGAAGGCTACCTATTTCCTGAAACTTCATTGCGACTAAAAACAGATAGAAATCAAGAGATTCCGGTAGATACTTGGCCATTGGCTTACTGGCCGGATGGTTCCGTGAAATGGAGCGGAGTTGCCGGAGTCATTCCTGCCGGAACAGAAAGACTGACATTAGAAAAAGCCCCCCGGAAAGCAAAAACTATCAATAAACAGCCTAATGCTTCTATTGCAATCACTGAAACGCCTGAAAATATTCAAATTGAAACAGGGCTAATTTCCGTATTTATTCCCCGACGCGGAGATTTCCTGATTGATAGCCTATTGTATAAAGGAACTAAAGTAGGAGAGAAAGCGCGTCTGATTTGTAATACTCAAAGCGAGCCGATTCAAGAAAATACATCTCAAATATCTTTTACTCATTACATAGGAGAAATAAAATCAGTAACCATAGAACGTCTGGGTTCTGTACGGGCACTTGTAAAGTTGGAAGGGATACATCGGAACAGGAATAAGGAGATTGATACGAATCACTCTGAAGAGGAAGGGAACTATGCGAATCACTCTGATATGAACAAACGGAATAATCGTGAGTGGCTTCCTTTTGTGGTACGTCTCTACTTTTATGGTGGCAGTGAACAGATCAAAATGGTACATAGCTTCGTCTATGACGGAGATCAGAAGAAAGATTTCATTCGTAGTTTGGGTATCCGTTTCGACGTTCCTATGCGTGAAGCTTTGTATAATCGTCATATTGCTTTCTCGTGTGCAGATGGAGGAGTGTGGAGCGAGCCGGTACAGCCATTGGTAGGGCGTCGCATACTCACTTTAAATAAGGCAGATAATAAGAAAAACAGTAATAAAAAGAAGGACGCACAACAGATGCCAACAGATGAACCCTCCCTGCAACAGCAGCAAATGGAAGGCAAACGTATTCCGCCTTATGAATCTTTCGATGAAAAGAACCGCTCTCTGCTCGATAACTGGGCTTCATGGGATGGTTACCGTCTGTCTCAACTCACTGCCGATGCTTTCTCCATTCGTAAACGTGCCAATAACGATAATCCCTGGATAGGAACCTTTTCCGGCACACGTAGCGATGGATATACTTTTGTCGGAGATATTACCGGAGGATTAGGACTTTGTATGCATGACTTTTGGCAGTCTTATCCCTCTTCTATTGAAATTTCAAACGCACGAACCCCGGTAGCTACCCTTACCGCCTGGTTGTGGAGCCCGGAGTCCGAACCTATGGATTTGCGGCATTATGATCGTATAGCTCATGACCTGAATGCCAGCTATGAAGATGTTCAGGAGGGCATGAATACGCCATACGGCATTGCCCGTACAACTACGTTGACACTGATCCCACAAAGTGGCTATGCCGGAAAAAAGGCTTTTGCTGATTATGCCAAACAATTTTCTAGCCCTAGTCTGTTAATGCCAACCCCGAATTATCTTCATGCCCGCCAAGCTTTTGGGATATGGAGTCTCCCTGACCGTACTACTCCATTCCGTACTCGTGTAGAAGACCGCTTGGATGCTTACATTGACTTCTATCAGAAAGCAATCGAACAAAACAAGTGGTACGGTTTCTGGAATTATGGTGATGTAATGCACGCTTATGACCCCGTTCGTCATACCTGGCGTTACGATGTCGGAGGATTTGCCTGGGACAATACGGAACTGGCTTCTAATATGTGGCTATGGTATAATTTCCTGCGTACCGGGCGTATTGATATTTGGCGTATGGCAGAAGCTATGACGCGTCATACGGGTGAAGTGGATGTCTATCATATCGGTCCCAATGCCGGATTAGGCAGTCGGCATAATGTAAGTCATTGGGGATGCGGAGCAAAAGAAGCGCGAATCAGCCAGGCCGCCTGGAACCGTTTCTACTATTACCTTACTACGGACGAACGTTGCGGTGATTTAATGACTGAAGTGAAGGATGCCGACCACAAACTCTATGAACTGGATCCTATGCGCCTAGCCCAACCTCGCAGTGAATATCCTTGTACTGCTCCCGCCCGTTTGCGTATCGGCCCCGACTGGCTGGCTTATGCCGGTAATTGGATGACAGAATGGGAGCGCACAGGTAACACAACTTATCGTGATAAAATAATAGCAGGAATGAAAAGCATTGCCGCCCTGCCTAACCGCCTTTTTACCGGTCCCAAAGCTCTAGGATTTGATCCGTCAACAGGGATCATCACAACCGAATGTGACCCCAAACTGGAAACAACCAACCATTTAATGACGATCATGGGCGGATTTGAGATAGCCAATGAAATGATGCGTATGATTGATATACCCGAATGGAAAGACGCCTGGCTTGACCATGCTGCACGTTACAAGAAGAAAGCATGGGAGCTTAGCCATAGCCGTTTTCGTGTTTCCCGCCTGATGGCTTACGCAGCTTATCACTTGCGTAATACCCAAATGGCTGAAGAAGCCTGGAAAGATTTGTTTACCCGGTTGGAACATACACCTGCACCGCCTTTCCGCATCACTACCATACTTCCGCCGGAAGTACCGTCTCTATTAGATGAATGTACGAGCATCAGCACGAATGATGCTGCTCTTTGGAGTCTGGATGCTATTTATATGCAGGAAGTTATTCCAATAGATAACTGAACGAGTGTAAAGTAGCACTAGTTGCTTCCCAATCTATTAATAGCAAAGTTCTTCCGCATTAAGGGTAAACTTCCTTTCTTTTAATACCAAACTTACAATCAACTTATTATAAACTATAAACGCAAGTTCTGTTTTTATAAATGAAGCTTTTGATTATAAAAACAAAACTTGCATTTTTATAAACGGAACTTGCGTTTATAGATTAGTCTTAAGCAACTGATACTTTGGTACTAATCCAAAAGAAGTTTGCAAAGGGATAAGAGTAACTTTTCTATTAATAGATTACGGGATAGATAGCGTACTTTATCCCTTATGTTCTTACTTTAAGTAATTCTTTAACGGGCAATCGCTCTTTTTCAACCCTTCAACAATGCTTTTCGCATTCATGTGCGCTCCTTTCAAAGAAGAGTGTGTATGGTCATGATTATAGTAAGTTGCTGCTTTCTTCACACCTTTCTTTTCTAGTTTATCGGCACTAATCTTATTCAGATCGATAAAATAAGCTCCCGTAGCTTCCGCAGCTTCACGTGTCCACTTGCCAAAAGACTCGGTATTACGTTCTATTTTTCCATCTTTCCATTTGTTGCGTGGCGTATGACTAAGAACGATGGGAATGGCGCCTTTCTCCTGAACATCCATGATGAACTTCCGAAGATACCAGCCAAACGTATAAATTACCTGATACTTACCAGTCTTTTCCATTAGAAATACTTTGCTTTCATCACCGGAACCACGCAATTCGGCACGGGCTTTCCCTTTGTTTATATCTCCTGCATCATTATGCCCGAACTGAATCAGAACGAAATCCCCCGGTTGCAAAGCATTGTATACCTTATCCCAACGACCTTCATCGAGGAAAGTACGTGCACTACGTCCTGCCATCGCACGATTTTCTACAGAAATTTTATTTAGATTGAACTCGTCAGCAATTACGCTTCCCCAACCCCACATACCGTTTTTGTCTTTATCTTCATTTCTGACCGTACTATCTCCGATAGTAAACAATACCGGACGTCCCTCTTTCCGACTGGAACCTGTCACTGTATCTTTCTCAACAGGTTTCAGATAATTGGCTAATTCCAGTCCTTCATACGCACGTATTCCGTCAGCAGCAGATTCTGCATTTACTTTAGCACCGAAAGCACTTGTATGTATACGGTCGATGTAGAACATATATTTCACCTTATTCTTGCCGAACTTCTCAAATTTGCGGGCACTGATATCATTCAAGTCAATAAAAGGAACATGCTGTTCTTCTGCCACCTGCTTTGCCCACAATCCAAAAGTCTTGTTGACACGTGTGATGATGGTGCTGTCTTTGTCTTCCCAAGCATTGCGGGGAGTAAGCGAAAAAAGGATCGGATGAGCACCTTTGGCTTTTACATCTTGAATGAAACGACGCATATATTCCCCGTAGGTATATACGGTTTCTTTTACTCCGGTTTCTTTAATCGTTACGTTCAGTGTATCTTTGCCAATTCCGGGAATGGAAGCACGGGCACGTCCGCTGTCGTATGGGCCGTTGTCATTGTGCCCCAGTTCGATGATAACCCAGTCTCCCGGGCGTACTCCTTTGATTACATCCGGCCATAAACGGTTATAGAAAGTACGGCTACTGGTTCCACCCAACGCATGATTCTCTACAGTAATCCGGTTAGAGTCGAAATAATCACCTGCATAATAGCCCCATCCCCATTGTCCGTTGTTGCCGTTTCCTAAAGTTCCGGTACGCATGGTAGAGTTACCTACCAGGAACAGAACAGGGTTGTCACCTTTCCGGCTCGAACCGGCTTCCGGTCGCGAGGTACGTGCTTTATTCAGGCTGTCCAGCGTGTTGTCAATTACTTGATTGACGTCTGCCATGGGAGCGGAAACTTTATTTTGCGCTTGCAGTTGCAAACTAAATGTAATGGCCATCAGCCAACATATATACGGGAATAATTTGTTTTTCATGAATCTGTTTTCTTTGAAATCCCTCACTGACCGGTGTCTAAACAGTCAGTGAGGGAACTAGCTACTAACTAACCTCTAACTAAACCTAATGAATGATTATCTTTAAACCTAATGAAAAAACTGTCTATGTTATTTTAATTTATAAACTTCTGTTCCGGCAAGCAGGAAACAACCGACTCCGTAGTCTTCAAAGTCGGGCACACTCTTATAAGTAACCGGCTGTCCGTCTTTAGGCTCTTTGCCTGTTCCCTGCACATATCCCAGGAATCCGTTCGGATGTACGGCATCTTTCACCATAGCGTTCCATGCTTTTAAAAGGACGGGAAGATATTCTTTGCGGTCGAGCAGTCCGTTGCGCACTCCCCAAGCCATGCCGTATACAAACAGTGCTGTTCCGGAAGTCTCTTTACCTCCGAAGTTCGTCGGATCATGAAGACTCACATTCCAGAAACCATCTTCACGCTGACATTTTTTAAGTGCCTTGCTCATAGCGAGAAAATCATTTATATAGTCCTGGCGATGTGTTTCATTGGCAGGGATTTCATCCAATACCCGTACAAGAGCTGCATATACCCAGCCATTTCCACGACTCCAGTAGCAATCTTCTCCATTCGGTTCTTTGTAAGGAGGATCAAAGTCCTGATCGCGCCACCATAAGCAATCTTTAGGATTATACATTCCGGCTTCTCCGTGCACGTTACGAGTGTAAGAATACATATCCCACATCTTATCGTAGTATTTCTGTTCACCGGTCATTTTTCCAAACTTTGCGTAGATTGGCATTGCCATCTGGATAGCGTCAATCCACCACCAATCGTTCACCTGCGGAGTGTTGACTACCATATCGATACTTGCTTTTATATTCCGGATCATATTCGGATCGGACGGACACATATTATAAAGGTCGATATAAACTTGTCCGCAGCAATGGTCGTCTGCGTTACGGGTGGTATTGCCGTTTCTCATTCCCCATTTGTGGAAATCAGCCCAATCGTAGGCATACTTATAATAATCCTCACGAGGGTAAATGCCATACAGAGCCATTAATCCTTCATAATATACGCCTCTCGTCCATATATTGCTTGGACGAACTCTGCCATAGAAAGAAGGCAATGTGTAATCGGCATACTTTTTCATAAAGTAGTCGTTTACTTTTACGATAGTCTCTAAAGTCTCTTTTTGTGCAGGTAACTCTTGTGCCATGACCGGCTTTCCTGTCATAAGACAAAGAAGGGTTACTGTAAAGAATGAGAGTAGTGATTTCTTCATGGTGAAATAATTCTGTTTTATTAATTGGGTGTTCATTCTAATTTTCATTGGCAAAGATAAGGGACGCACTTTTCTTTTTCAATGGATTTCCGTTCAGATATATTCATTTTTGTTCACCAGGTAGTTATAATGCGGTTTAAAAGTGGGCTATATGATGATTTCTACATAGATCTGTACAATATTCTATTTTATAAGTAGGCTGTGCCGCTTACTTTTGTGTTGTAAATTGATTAACGATAAAACTATGAAATGCATAAGTGCTTTTTTAAGTCTGTGTCTGATAGCTGCTTTTGTAGTGGCGCAGCCGAACTATGACTTTTCGAAACTGAAACGCGAACATTTGGGACGCGGTGTAATTGCCATCAGAGAGAATCCATCTACTGTTGCCGTGTCTTGGCGTTATCTGTCCTCCGACCCGATGGACGAATCTTTTGATGTTTATAGAAACGGTGAAAAGGTAAACAAATATCCGATAAGAAATGCGACTTTCTTTCAGGATATATATAAAGGTACGGAATCCGTGCTTTATACCGTCAAAGCTATCCAATCAAAAACGGAAAGCAATTATCAATTGCCGTCCGATGCTCCGGCTGGTTATCTGAACATCCCGCTGAATCGTCCTGAAAACGGTACGACTCCGGCAGGACAAAGTTATTTCTATGCTCCTAATGATGCCAGTATCGGCGATGTAGACGGTGACGGGGAATATGAGATTATCTTGAAATGGGATCCGTCGAACGCACACGATAACTCGCATGACGGTTACACCGGAGAGGTATATTTCGATTGTTATAAATTAAACGGGCAACATTTATGGCGCATTAATCTGGGACGTAATATACGTGCCGGTGCACACTACACCCAGTTTATGGTGTTTGACCTCGATGGCGACGGTAAAGCGGAAGTAGTAATGAAAACCGCCGACGGAACAGTGGACGGAAAAGGAAAAGTGATTGGAGATGCGCAAGCTGACTATCGGAATGAACAGGGACGTATTTTGACCGGACCGGAATATCTGACTGTCTTCAACGGACTGACAGGAGAAGCGATGCAAACAATTGATTACGTACCGGGAAGAGGAAACCTGATGGACTGGGGAGACAATCGTGGTAATCGTAGTGACCGCTTTTTGGCTTGCGTAGCCTATCTCGACGGCATCCATCCTAGTGTTGTGATGTGTCGTGGATATTATACCCGTACAGTATTGGCTGCATACGACTGGAATGGAAAGGAACTGAAAGAACGCTGGATTTTCGACAGTAACCATCCCGGTTGTGAAGACTATGCCGGACAAGGTAATCATAACCTTCGGGTAGGTGACGTAGACGGTGACGGATGCGATGAGATTATCTACGGCTCGTGTGCCATCGACCATAACGGCAAAGGATTGTACACAACGAAGATGGGACATGGAGACGCGATTCATCTGACTCATTTCGATCCTTCTCGCAAAGGATTGCAAGTATGGGACTGTCACGAAAACAAGCGTGACGGAAGTACGTACAGAGATGCGGCAACCGGAGAAATACTTTTCCAGATAAAAGATAGTACAGATGTCGGGCGTTGCATGGCGGCTGATATTGACCCGACCCATCCGGGCGTTGAAATGTGGTCTCTTGCTTCCGGAGGAATAAGAAATATAAAAGGAGAAGTGGTGAAAGCCCGTGTCAGAGGATTGTCATGTAATATGGCTGTCTGGTGGGACGGTGATTTACTGCGCGAACTATTGGATAGAAACATAGTCAGCAAATATAATTGGAAGAAAGGAGTCTGTGAGCGTATAGCCATTTTCGAAGGAGCTCTTTCCAACAACGGAACGAAGGCAACACCTTGCCTGCAAGGAGATATTGTAGGCGACTGGCGGGAAGAAGTACTGTTGCGCACAGCCGATAATACCGCTTTGCGGCTTTATGTCTCTACCATTCCCACTGATTACCGCTTCCACACCTTTTTGGAGGATCCTGTTTATCGCATCAGTATCGCTACCCAGAACGTAGCCTACAACCAGCCGACACAACCGGGATTCTACTTTGGACCGGATTTGCAGGGAACCCTATTCAGAGGATGTAAAATACCTAAAAAATAAAATATGAATATTCGTATCATAGCCATTGCTTCGTTGCTGATAGCTTTGCCTGTCAGCGCACAGAAAAAGAAAACTGTAGTGAATGACTCAAACACCCCTTTGCATTTATTGCAACCTGCTTATCAGGGTACTTATGGTGATTTGACACCGGAACAGGTAAAGAAAGAGGTAGACCGTGTATTTGCTTATATAGATAAGGAGACTCCCGCCCGTGTGGTAGACAGGAATACGGGTAAAGTGATTACCGACTATACAACGATGGGAGAGGAGGCACAACTGGAGCGTGGAGCTTTTCGTTTGGCAAGTTATGAATGGGGAGTGACCTATTCTGCCTTGATAGCGGCATCCGAAGCTACGGGCGATACACGCTATATGGATTATGTACAGAATCGTTTCCGGTTTCTGGCCGAAGTAGCACCGCATTTCAAGCGTGTTTATAAAGAAAAGGGGACAACGGACCCGCAGTTGCTTCAAATCCTCACTCCGCACGCATTGGATGACGCAGGAGCTGTATGCGCGGCGATGGTGAAAGTTCGTTTGAAAGATCCCTCGCTTCCTGTGGATGAACTGATATGTAATTATTTTGATTTCATCATTAATAAAGAGTATCGTCTGGCAGATGGAACTTTTGCACGCAACCGTCCGCAGCATAACACTCTTTGGCTGGATGATATGTTTATGGGTATTCCGGCAGTAGCACAAATGAGTTATTATGACAAGGAGCAAAAAGATAAATATCTGGCAGAAGCGGTGAGACAATTCCTGCAATTTGCCGACCGTATGTTTATCCCCGAAAAAGGACTGTATCGTCACGGATGGGTGGAAAGCAGTAGCGATCATCCTGCTTTTTGTTGGGCGCGCGCCAACGGTTGGGCTATGTTGACGGCTTGCGAACTGCTCGACGTTCTACCGGAAGACTATCCTCAACGTGCGAAAGTGATGGATTATTTCCGGGCTCATGTACGTGGAGTGACAGCCTTACAAAGCGGAGAGGGACTTTGGCACCAACTGCTCGACCGGAATGATTCTTACCTGGAAACTTCCGCTACTGCAATATATGTATACTGTCTGGCACACGCCATCAATAAAGGATGGATTGACGCCATTGCTTACGGACCGGTTGCCCATCTGGGATGGCATGCCGTAGCCGGCAAGATAAATGCGGAGGGGCAAGTGGAAGGCACCTGTGTCGGTACGGGAATGGCTTTCGACCCTGCTTTTTACTATTACCGTCCGGTCAATGTATATGCGGCTCATGGTTACGGACCGGTTCTTTGGGCAGGTGCGGAAATGATTCGCTTGTTGAAAAATCAATATCCGAAGATGAATGACAGTGCCGTTCAATACTACCAGGTGAAACAAAAGACGACAGCACCTATTTTTGCTATCGACACAGAAGAAAAGAAAGATTAACTTTAAATAGATTGAAACCATGAAACGAGAAGCATTTAAAATGTATTTGAAACCCGGATGTGAAGCCGAATATGAAAAAAGACATGCTGCCATCTGGCCCGAACTGAAAGCGCTGCTTTCACAGAATGGAGTGTCGGACTATTCGATTTACTGGGATAAAGAAACAAATATTCTGTTCGCTTTCCAAAAAACGGAAGGGGGAGCAGGTTCACAGGATTTAGGCAATACGGAAATCGTACAGAAATGGTGGGATTATATGGCGGATATCATGGAAGTGAATCCGGACAACTCGCCGATATCCATTCCTTTGCCGGAAGTATTCCATATGGATTGATTTTCTAGTAATTAGGTTGAATTGTTTGTGCAGGGGGATACTTGGTAGAGAAAACTGGTGTCCTCCTCGTGCTATTTTGTGAGTGTTTCTTTTATTATCTCAACTATCTTGATTATTTTTGTCCAACATTTATTATTAATCTTGGAATCTATATGACGCAAAGACACCTTTTAGTCTTCACTTTCCTTGTTAGCTTTGTACTGAATGCTTATAGTGCAATAGAGCTTCGTTCTACACAAATGAGAACCAGTGACGGCCTTCCCAACAACTCTATCCGATACATCTATCAGGATAGCAAAGGCTTTTTGTGGCTGGCTACCTTGAACGGATTAAGCCGTTATGATGGCAACTCTTTCCTGACCTTTCGTCCGGAAGCCGGAGATAAAGTGTCTTTGGCGGACAACCGGATTTACGATCTCACAGAAGATAAAGATGGTTTCTTATGGATCTCTACTACACCTGAACTATATAGCTGCTACGACTTGCAACGTGCTCGTTTTGTTGATTACACGGGTTGTGGCGAGTTAAGGCAGAATTACTCTACTGTATTCGTTGCAGCCAATGGAGATGTGTGGCTATCACATCAGGGCAATGGTTGCCGACGCATGGTGCATCAGAAAAACGGTGAAATGACGTCTACCATATTCAGGACAGAATGTGGCAACCTGCCGGATAACCGGGTGAAATTCGTGAATGAAGATACCAGTGGACGCATCTGGATTGGCACTCAATGCGGATTAGTTTCTGTTTCCAATGGACAATATCGGATAGAAGACCGGTTGATTCATTTTACTTCTTCTCTGGCTTATAAGGATGACATGTATTTCCTTACGGCAGATGGAGATATTTATTATTACCATTCGGCTACGCAGAAGATGCAAAAGCTGGCTGCCCTTTCAACCGTTGCTGGGCAGACGTCGCCTACCGGAAATTTCTTGTTAAAGGATAAATGGATGATTCTGACTACGACCGGAGTATATACTTATGATTTTACGACCGGAGAAGTAGCCGCTGACCCCCGTCTAAATATTAAAAAGGGCGAACTGATTCGTGACAATCACGGAGACTATTGGATATACAATCATACGGGACACCTTACTTATGTGGTTGCTGCAACCGGTGAAAGTAAAGATTTTCAGTTAATTCCTCAAGATAAAATCGGCTATATCGACTTTGAACGTTATCATATCGTACATGATTCCCGGGGAATAATCTGGATTTCTACTTATGGTAATGGTCTTTTTGCTTATAATATAGCCGAAGATAAGCTGGAACATTTCGTTGCCAACATCAACGATCAAAGTCATATCAGCTCGGATTTTCTGCAATATGTCATGGAGGATCGTGCCGGTGGTATCTGGGTGGCTTCGGAATATTCGGGTTTATCCCGCATTTCTGTATTGAATGAAGGTACTTCCCGCATCTATCCCGAATCCCGTGAGCTGTTCGACCGTTCGAATACCATTCGTATGTTGACCAAAATGTCTAATGGTGATATTTGCGTAGGTACGCGTAAAGGCGGACTTTATACCTTTGATGCGAATCTTCAGTCGAAAATGACAAATCAATATTTCCATTCCAATATTTATGCAATCGCTGAAGATCGGCAGGGGCGAATGTGGACAGGAACCCGTGGTAATGGATTGAAGGTGGGAGATACCTGGTATTATAATACCCCGTCCGACCCGACTTCATTGTCTGATAATAACGTTTTTGCTATTTATCGTGATCGCAAAGACCATATGTGGGTGGGTACATTTGGAGGAGGGCTCGAATTAGCTGAACCTACTTCTGACGGAAAATATAAATTCCGGCATTTCTTTCAGCAAACATTCGGAATGAGGATGGTGCGTGTGATAGAAGAAGATGAAAACGGAATGGTTTGGGTAGGAACCAGTGAGGGTATCTGTATCTTTCATCCGGATTCACTGATTGCTGATGGTGATAATTATCATCTCTTCAGTTATACAAACGGAAAATTCTGTAGTAATGAGATCAAATGTATCTATCGTGATACGAAAGGACGTATGTGGATTGGTACTTCCGGTTCGGGACTGAACCTTTGTACACCGCAGGATGACTATCATTCATTGAAATATGAGCATTACGGGACTTCCGAAGGGTTGGTCAACGATGTGATCCAGTCTGTTTTGGGAGATAAAAAAGGGAATCTTTGGGTAGCGACCGAGTATGGAATATCCAAGTTTAACCCGTCCACTCATTCTTTTGAGAACTATTTCTTTTCTTCCTATACTTTAGGAAACGTGTATAGCGAGAATAGTGCCTGTATGCGTGAAGACGGAAAACTGCTTTTTGGAACGAACTATGGATTAATTGTGATCGACCCTGAAAAGATACAAGATAGTGAGACGTTTTCTCCGGTTGTTTTCACTGATTTGTACGTCAATGGAACCCAGATGAATCCGCAGATGGAGGATTCTCCATTAAAACAGTCTCTTGCTTATTCGGATGAAATTACGCTGAAATATTTTCAAAACTCGTTCCTGATAGATTTCTCTACTTTTGACTATTCGGATAGCGGACATACGAAATATATGTATTGGCTGGAAAACTATGACCAGGGATGGAGTACTCCTTCTCCACTGAATTTCGCTTCCTTTAAGTATCTGAATCCTGGAACCTACATACTTCATGTCAAATCTAGCAATGGCTCGGGTATATGGAACGACAGTGAGACTACATTGAAGATTGTAATCGTTCCACCGTTTTGGAAAACTACTTGGGCAATGCTGTGTTATGTTCTGTTATTGATTGTTGCCTTGTATTTTGCTTTCCGTATCGTTCGCAACTTTAATGGTTTGCGCAACCGTATTAACGTAGAGAAGCAACTGACTGAATATAAGCTAGTCTTCTTTACTAATATTTCTCATGAATTCCGTACTCCGCTTACCTTAATCCAGGGAGCTTTGGAGAAAATCCAGCGTGTCACGGATATTCCGCGTGAATTGATATATCCTCTGAAAACAATGGATAAGAGCACGCAGCGTATGTTGAGGCTCATCAACCAGTTATTGGAATTTAGAAAGATGCAGAATAATAAACTGGCACTTTCTTTAGAGGAAACGGATGTCATCGCTTTTCTTTATGAAATATTCTTGAGTTTCGGCGACGTGGCGGAACAGAAGAATATGAACTTCCGTTTCTTGCCTTCGGTGCCATCTTATAAGATGTTTATTGATAAAGGAAATTTGGATAAGGTGACTTATAACCTGCTTTCAAATGCATTTAAATATACTCCTTCCAACGGAACGATTATTCTTTCGGTGAATGTGGACGAAGGGAAACAAACATTGCAAATTCAGGTTTCGGATACAGGAGTGGGGATTCCTAAAGAGAAACAGAACGAATTGTTCAAGCGGTTTATGCAGAGTAATTTCTCCGGTGACAGTATTGGGGTCGGTCTACATTTGAGTCATGAACTGGTGCAGGTACATAAAGGCACGATTGAATATAAAGACAATGAAGGTGGCGGTTCTGTATTTACCGTATGTATTCCGACAGATAAGACGGTGTATTCGGAGAAAGACTTCCTTGTTCCGGGCAACGTATTGCTGAAAGAGGCGGATGATCACGCACATCATTTGTTACAGCTTTCGGAAGAGCTTCCTGACCCGGAAAAGATGGCTGCTCCTTTGAATAAACGGAAAGTGCTGATTATTGAAGATGATAATGACATCCGTGAGTTTCTACGGGAAGAAATCGGTGCATACTTTGAAGTGGAAGTGGCTGCCGACGGCACGTCCGGATTTGAAAAGGCCCGTACGTATGATGCCGACCTGATTATCTGTGATGTTCTGATGCCGGGTATGACCGGATTTGAAGTAACCAAGAAACTAAAAACAGATTTTGATACGAGTCATATTCCCATTATCCTTCTGACCGCGTTGAACTCACCGGAAAAGCATCTGGAAGGAATTGAGGCAGGTGCGGATGCATACATCGCCAAACCATTCAGCGTTAAACTGCTGTTGGCACGTGTATTCCGTTTGATCGAACAGCGTGATAAATTGCGTGAGAAGTTCTCCAACGAACCGGGTATTGTGCGACCGGCTATGTGTACTACCGAACGGGATAAAGAATTTGCAGACCGCTTGGCTGCCATTCTCGAACAGAATCTTGCCCGCCCGGAATTTTCTATTGATGAGTTTGCGCAGCTTATGAAGTTGGGACGAACCGTTTTTTATCGGAAATTACGCGGCGTAACAGGATATTCGCCTAATGAATATTTGCGTGTGGTGCGAATGAAGAAAGCGGCGGAGTTGTTGCTGTCAGAAGATAATCTGACGGTTGCGGAAGTCTCTTACAAGGTAGGCATCAGTGATCCTTTCTATTTCAGTAAATGCTTTAAAGCACAGTTTGGGGTGGCACCATCGGTTTATCAGCGTGGTGTGAATAATGAAGGAATAAATGAAAAAAATGAGTGATAAGGATTCAAAAAGGAACGGTATGAAAAGAAGAGATTTTGTTTGCTTGGTATCATAATATATTCTAAAATTACTGCTTGTCTTGTAATTCACGCAATACGTCATTTATAATATAAGTATCACTCATTAGATGCAGTCCGTAACGGGAGTCATGTAACATGGCACATACATTCGTTTCATAAAACAGATTTAATGCTCTTTCCGGGCTTATCTCCAATCGGGCTGATAATAATAGGACGATGCGACTGATTTTTCTCCAAAGTACTTGTTCTCTCATTTGTTACCTCCTTTTCTGTCCATAGTATCCAGTGGAAAACTATTATCAAAATGTAGATATGTATCAATGAGTTGCTGATTGAGCAAACATATCTGATGATTAGGTTGTGCATATACCAATTGCCCGAGGGCTTGCTCTATGGTGATAATGTCGTTAAGGTAATCTTCTATGGTGTCAATAACCCGATCGTTTGCTACGCCTCCTTCTATAATATCATAATCTTTCCAATGCTGTTTTCCATTCCTACTAGCGACAATAAAATTCAACCAATGTGATCGTAAGCATCAAAACGAAGTAGCTTGAATCCAGCTTTTATAGCTGCATCCATATCAAATTCGTATACATTAATCCATGCAGTAGTACTTGCCCGTAATAGTTGTACGCGGGCAGCCCACTGTTCTGCTTGTGAGCGTAGTGAGGTTAGATAAAAACCACTACCGAAATCTAAATCGGCACGTCCCACTTTGGCTAAGGGATGCTCTATAGAAAGGGTGGAGCCATGATAAAGTGTTATTTTCATCCCTTCTCGCCCTCCTGTGCCTCCCAGTTCTTCAAAGCCTCGACCACATCCTCGCCTACATGTTTTAGACTTTGTGTGTGCATCACTTCGTAATTGTCCAGTAGAAGACGTTTGATTAGATTCATTTTCTCTAAACGTCGGCGCATTTCCATAGGAGAAATTCCCATTTCGCGTGCTCCAGCTTCTATTGCCATGACTGCAAAGTGAATCTTTTCACTTTCTAGGATATCCGGTTGTTTACACATAAGCGTTAAAATTCAGTTTATGAACAAAGATACTTGATGGCAGGCAAATAAACAACATTGCCGGAACTTTTTTATTTGATTGTTTCGAGAAACTCAACTTCGATGATTCTCAACTGGTGTTTGCTACTGCTTTTTTCCAATTCCATTGTATTGGCCGCTTTAGCCTCTACTTCGATAATCTGTCCGAAAGCATCTTTGTCGCTAGTGTTTCCTTTCAAGCGGATGGTTATCGTATTAGCACGTACGGGCTTTTCTACATCGAGATGAATATATCCCAGGCTTTTATCCGTGTTTCCGCTCCAAATCAAGGTGTTGCCGGCATATACTTCCAGCGGGTAACTTCGTGAACGCCATCCTTGCAGTTTGATGCATATATCGTCTATTTCGGCATCTCTTTCCAATGTATAGGTAATCCATGCAGTGCTTAGTTTACCGTCATTCTTCCATTCGGTCAGTTCGATATCATCGTAGCTTTTTTCAGCATCATTATTGTTGGAACCGGCTTTTGCCGAAACGATTCGTACACCCTTTTTGCTGTCTTTGTAAGAAGGGGTAGAAGGTGTTTCTCCTCTATCCAGTCTACCTTTCAAGGTAGACTGTGGAAGATAGGTACTCAAACCTCCAGTCACTTTTACAGGTACCGTCTCCAATGCGAGAGTGGCAGTCGGAAGTCCTTTTGCCTGTGCCGTCAGAGTTACTTTCCCGGCGGTACTCGTACTGCGGATCAGTGCGCGGTTGATACCACATTCTACCGGAAGGTTTGTATCAAGAATATGATTGTTTTCACCTTGGGCAATACCTCCACGCCATTCCGCATGACCGTTGAGTGTGAACTGAACGGTACGGTTGTCCAATGGACAGCGTTTTCCGTCTTTATCTACCACTTCCACCTGTATCAATGTCATATCCGCACCGTCTGCATGAAAGCCTTCGGGGTTTTGGATAGCGGTAAGTTTCAGACTGGCAGGTTCACCGGCTGTATTTACAGCATAACGACTGATTTCTTTCCCTGCTTTATTGTAGCTGACAGCTTCCAGTTTGCCCGGTTTGAAGGCTACGTTGTCGAAAGTAAAGAGAAAATTGTATTGGCGTTTGCCTTTACCCAGGGAGTTACCATTCAGGAAAAGTTCCACCTCTTCTCCGGTAGATACTACCTGCACAGGTTTTACCGTATTATCCGGATAGTTCCAGTGTCCGATGATGTAGGTCTGGTCTTTTTCCGTATCTACCCATCCGTCCCACATTACCTGATGTGCGTAGAAAGCATCTTTTTCGATACGCATCGCGTCCGTCACTCCACTTCTTCGGTAGTTTTCCGCACCCCGGTAGTGGGTATTGGTGTCGGAGAAGATAATTTTAGTACCGCCGGAGCTGACTCTGTTACCCGTTCCGGGACGCTCACGCCAATAATCATACCAGCGGGCTATCATGGTGATGGCAAGTTCATCTTGGTTGCGGTTATAGTCAGTGGCCGGTTGTCCTTTATAAAGTGGTCCGTCACCTTCTTTGTGGAAAGGATAGCTATATTCATCCCAGTACTTTCTTAAACCTTCGTCGCGGCAATATTCGGTCGCCCACATCGGATGATGTTCGCTTCTGTTGATGTACAGCATTTCGCCACCGTATTCCGCTTCGCGGATATCCAACATTTCACGTGATCCGATGGCACGTCCGCCGAACGGGTCGTATTTGTCGCGGACAGCTTTCATTTCTATCATGTGTTCGCGGCTGATGGCTTTGTTGCCACATTCGTAGAACAGGATACTCGGATTATTACGGTTGTAGATAATCGCGTCTCGCATCAACTCCACCCGTTGTTCCCATTGACGTCCTTCACGGTCTTTTTCTGCATCTCCGGCAGGCATTGCCTGTATCAGACCTACACGGTCGCAGGATTCTACATCCTGTTTCCACGGAGTAGCGTGCATCCAGCGAACCAGATTCGCGTTTCCTTTCACCATCAGGTCATTAGAAAAATCGCTCAACCAGGCAGGTACGGACAGACCTACTGCCGGCCATTCGTTGCTGGTGCGCTGTGCATACCCTTTCATTTGGATAACACGGTCGTTCAACCATATCTTTCCTTCGGCAAAACGTGTCTTGCGGAAGCCGGTGCGGGTACTTACTTCATCGAATACCTGATTGTTGTCATCTTTCAGAGCGGTTTTTACCGTATACAAGTAACCATATCCCCCAACTCCAGAAGTGAAGATTATGGAGGGTGGCGGATGCTTTTACCGTTTTAGTCTCTCCGGCTTTCAAAGTCACTTTATCACCTTGGAAAGTTTTCATTAGTTTGCCGTCTGCATCAAGTACACTCACTTGATAGCTGAATTGCCGGGGAGCTTTACTGTCATTTCTGACTTCCGATTCGGCATGAATTGTTGCTTTGCGTCCTTGGATGTCGAAGTCTTGGGCATAGACGTATACGCCTGTCGTTTTCAGGTTGCTATATAGGGGAAGAGTCTGATATACATTATCAGTAACGTACAAGAAGACGTTTTTAGGAATACCGCCATAGTTGGCATTGAAATTGCGGTCGTTCCACTGGAACTTGGAGTTAGTTCCTTCTTCTCTGTACATCCAGTCGTTGTCGGTACGAACGGCAATCACGTTCTCACCCTCTTTGATATGTGGAGTCAGGTCGAACCCTACCGCCATAACACCGTTTTCGTGTCTGCCTAGATAATGTCCGTTAAGATAGAAGTCTCCGCGTTGGCGTACTCCTTCAAATTCGACGAATACTTTCTGATTACTTTTCAGTTCCGGAATCTGGAAACTCTTGCGATACCATACCACTGTATCTGTCAATTGTTCAATGGAAAGTTTGAATGCTTCATCTTCATTGAAGGCATGGGGCAAAGTTACTTGTTTCCATTTACTGTCGTCGAATTTTGTATCTTTGGCTTTAGGAAAGTCTCCTATCCGCAGCTTCCATTCGCTGTTGAAATTGTATTTTTTGCGTTCGGATGCCTGTATATTAATGGCGGACAGTATAGCCAGGAGAAATGTGAAAAGAAATAATTTGTGTTTCATGATAGTCTCTTAACTTACTTGAATTGATATCCTCTGAAAGTACCTTTCATTTTTATAAGGTCCGGTCCGAAATAGAATCCCGGTTGTGTTGGCTGGTTATAGCCTACATTTTGGGTAGCGATACTGATTCTGTATATCGGTTCTTCAAGGAAGGTGTGGAATCTGTATTCGGTCGGAATAGTCGAAACGTAGAGCCGGAGAGCAGCGTTGTTCTCGGAGCGTACGAGTACTTCTTCCCGCCAATCGCCTATAATGTCACCTTGGAGACAAGGATTCGATTTCGTTCCATTGTTGAAAAGAGTTCCTGTGAATTTGACAAGCGGAACAAACTTTTTGTTTTCCCAGTCGTATTTAATAATCATGTTTCTATCCAATAGTTCGCGTAATAGGTCTCCATCCCACCAGACAGCCATATTGGTCGGCATATTTCTCATTTTAGGGGCTATGATTTCTCCTTTTACGTTTCGAATTCCTTGTGAATCTCCTGACCACATTTCCACACCCGGATGGGTCGGGTCAATGTCGGCGGCCATACAACGTCCTACATCGGTATTGCTTTTTATCTGTAATAACACTTCTCCGGTGGCGGCATCTCTGTACGTACTTCCGTCACGTTTGTTTTCGTGGCAGTCCCATACTTGCAGACCTTTACGGGAAGGGTCAAAATGTGTCAGGTGGATGGCGTCTCCATGTCCCATTCGGGTAGAATAAAGTCCTTTGCCGTTGTGGTCGATAGCACAGGAACCGTAAATGATTTCGTCGCATCCGTCACCATCCACATCGCCTACACGCAGATTGTGGTTTCCTTGTCCGGCGTACTGCTCGCATCCGGGATGGTTGCTGTCGAATACCCATCGGTTCTTCAGTTCTTTTCCGTTCCAGTCGAAGGCCGCCAGAACGGTGCGTGTGTAGTAGCCTCGGCACATGACAACACTTGGGTGTACTCCGTCAAGATAGGCTACACAAGCCAGGAAGCGGTCGCTTCGGTTACCTTTTGTGTCTCCCCAGTCGGCAACGTTGCCGCGGGCAGGGATATAGTCGATGGTATGTAAGGCTTCACCGGTGTCTCCTGAAAAAACAGTCAGGTATTCTTTGCCTTTCAGAATACGTCCTTGCTTCATCATTTGATTCCTGCTTGGGTCAAAAGTACCGGCTTCGCGATAGTCTGCATCAGCATTTCCAATTACTTTTCCTTTTCCGTCCACTGTTCCGTCGGCAGTCCGCATCACTACTTCCGCTTTGCCGTCACCATCCAGATCGTACACCATGAATTGAGTATAATGAGCTCCTGCACGTATGTTTTTACCCAAGTTGATACGCCATAGTTGTTCTCCGTTCATTCGGTAACAATCGATGTATACTTCGCCTGTATAACCTTCGTGTGCATTGTCGTGTGAATTGCTGGGATCCCATTTGAGGATAATTTCGTATTCGCCGTCACCGTCTACGTCACCGATGGAAGCATCATTGGGACTGTACGTGTAGGTATCACCTGCCGGAGTTATTCCGTCTGCCGGTTTTTGCAGGGGAATTTCCAGATAGCCGAGAGGCGCGTTTTCCGGGAATGTGTATGTACCGTCAATGTGATGCGTCTCCTTTCCTTTTAGAACAGGACGCACTTCGTAAACAGCCGTTTTCTGACTGTTATTCTTATCACGGAACAGGGTGCTGACAGTGATGGGAGTGTCTGTCAATTTCTTCCCGTCTCTGTATACGTTGAAACCGGTTTGTATCGGATCGGAAGAAAGATACCTCCACGAAACGATTACTTCTGAAGGGTTTTCGCGAATGGCAACTACGCCGCGGTTTAGTTTCTCCCGTTGTAACTTTGAGTAGTTATAACCAGGTTGTGCTGTCATTGTTACAACAGGCAGTAACATGAATATGCACAATAGATAAATTGCAATTCTTCTCATATTTGTTTTATCGGTTTGGACCTTATTGTATTTATTCACTCGCAAAATTACTCCTTTTTGTGATGTATGAAATGGAGAAATGTACAAAGACTATATACAATTGTGCACCCTTTCAAGTTAATTGTCCGTATGATATAATATTCTATCTTTTGCGTACATCTGTCCATTACCTCTTTGATGATATGCGATAATTTTGCAACGTGAACTAAAAGAAGTAATTATGAAGTATCTTTTATCTATTGTACTATTGGCCTTGATTGGTTTTACAACTCCGAAAAAGACGATTCCTGCTTATGATTGGGGAAGTGTATCTGCAGAGCCGGATTTGTCGTGGGCCGATCAGGTGGGGGCGCAGAGGACTCCGGAAAACACAGAATGGGATGCCGGAAAGTTCGGGTTGCGGAATGACACTTCCGTATTCAGTACTCCTGCTATCCAGGCCGCTATTGATGCTTGTCACCAACAGGGAGGAGGTACGGTAGTTGTTGCCCCGGGGTATTATAAAATAGGTGCTTTGTTTATCAAGAGTGGTGTGAATCTGCATCTTAGTAAAGGTACTACCTTGCTTGCGAGTGATAATATTCAGGACTATCCGGAATTTCCTTCCCGCATTGCCGGTATCGAAATGACATGGCCTTCGGCCGTTATCAATATAATGGATGCGGAAAATGCCGCTCTTACGGGGGAAGGTTTTATCGATTGCCGCGGAAAAGTATTCTGGGATAAATATTGGGCGATGCGGGAGGAATATGAGAAGAAGAATCTGCGCTGGATTGTGGATTATGATTGCAAGCGGGTGAGGGGAGTACTGGTTTCCAACAGCAAGCATATCACGTTGAAAGACTTTACGTTGGTGCGTACGGGATTCTGGGCTTGTCAGATTTTGTATTCGGATCATTGTTCGGTGAGCGGACTTACTATTAATAATAATGTAGGAGGTCACGGACCAAGTACGGATGGCATTGATATTGATTCATCTACCAATATTCTGGTAGAAAACTGTGATGTGGATTGCAACGATGATAATATTTGTATTAAGGCAGGGCGTGACGCCGACGGACTGCGTGTGAATCGTCCCACGGAGAATGTGGTGGTTCGTAACTGTATTGCCCGTAAAGGTGCAGGGTTACTGACTTGCGGAAGTGAGACTTCCGGTTCTATTCGTAATGTACTGGCTCATGATCTGATAGCGTATGGCACAGGATCTGTATTACGGCTTAAATCGTCTATGAATCGTGGTGGGACAGTAGAGAATATTTATGTCACAGGAGTTGAGGCTGATAGTGTATCTAATGTATTGGAGGTGGATTTGAACTGGCATCCAAAATATAGTTATTCGAAATTACCTGTAGAATATGAAAGTAGGGAGATTCCTGCACATTGGAAAATAATGCTGACTCCAGTAGAACCTAAAGAAAAAGGGTATCCACACTTTCGCAATGTTTATTTCTCTCATGTAAGAGCGAAAAGATCTAAATGTTTCATTACAGCTTCGGGGTGGAATGATAGTTTACGTATTGAGAACTTCTATCTATTTAATATTCGAGCACAAGTGAAAACAGCGGGAAAGATAGTGTATGGAAAAAAAGTTCGATTAAGTGAAATTTATTTGGAAGTGGAAGATAAGAGTCAAGTAAGACAAGAATACAATATTGATAGTAAAATAGAAATCAGTTATCAGTAGGAATATTATGGACAGTGTCCAGAAATATATAGAATGAGGGTGTATCATTGATCACCCTCATTCTGTGGCTATTTGACTAGCGTTACTCCCATCAATCCTATCACGACTTCATTGGCTGTCGTCTCCAAAGATAATGATTTTAATTCTTTAACTGGATTGAGTGGCAGATCAAGCATTGTAGCCATACCACCATCAATAGATATCGGGTTGTTCGATATTGTTTTTCCAAGTTCGCCTGCATGATATTTGCTTACATCACCTGTTTTAAGGCGTACTCTCCACGGACGTGGATCTTTAGTGTTGAAAGCATATCCATCTACGAATATATCCTGATCTAAAGGAATTAAATTATCTGGTAATATAAGTTTCAGTACTTCTTTTTGTCCATCTGTATATTCTATTTTGATTTCGCCATTTACTATATGAGATTGCATATAATAAGTGGAAGCTGCAATGAGGAAATAGGCTTTAGAAGCTTTACCGTTTAGTGGTATATTAATGGAAGTCGGGTAGTTATCCCATAATGTGGTGAATGCAATATTATTATATTCTTTTTCTCCTGGAGTACTGAAAGGTATTCCTTGTGGCATAATGAATCTATTGTTATTTCTTGAAGCCTTATTTCTTATTCCACGGTCATCAATAACAGAAATACTTTGAGGATGACACCATTGTCCCATACCTTGGGTCGGAACTTGTAATGTGGTGTATTTCCATCTTGGGAACATATATTTTCCATAAGCGAATATATTACTTACTTTGTCATTAAATATTTTCTTCATGTCTACCGTCTTATAAACTGATTTTTCCGGTACAGAGATATTCCAATTGATGGCTCGAAAAGAGTAAGTGTCTTTTCCGGATTTGACTTTTATTCTATTAGTTCCTGAAGATGCAATGGGAATATCAAATTCATAGTTGTTTTTTCCATGAGCTTCTATATTGATGTTTTCATTCACCTTTTTACCATTGATATACAAATCACCTTTTATCACTTTATCCATATTGTTTTTCAAGGTAAAAATAAGAGAAGAAGATTCAGAATCACAAACGATATCAAGCGGATTGTTGACATTTATATCTATGGGAAGCCAATAATTCATATTTCCATTGGTGATATTGACAAATACAGTGCGATGTCCGTTTTGAGCGGTTATAGTGCCGGTTAGTATGTCATTCTTTAAGTTTGCATGACGCAGAACGTTTTGCGGGTCATATATTTTTCCTGATTTATAAGGAATATTTAGTCTGAACTGGCTGCCATTGGCTACATTGACAGATATCATGTCTCTGTTTATTTTTTCTCCGTCCCATTCTATCGTGATATCGTATTTGGGTTCTTCGTCAAATTTGGTGGTACTTCTTCTATTGTGAAT
>ULUC01020222.1_pt1 | contig 35323 bp, 48 predicted proteins | sample 1958151 | NCBI WGS metagenome assembly ULUC01 (sample SAMEA4835750, study PRJEB28245) | human gut metagenome | biome: gut microbiome; material: fecal sample | place: Denmark | collected 2008
ATATCCAGTCCAAATCCAACCAATACCAATTCCAGAAACTTTAACATGCGTCCATTTTCCACTTACTTTTCCATCAATATCAACAACAGTATCTTTATCAATAGAACCCATTACATATCCATTCGGTGTCTCACGGACGTATAAATCGTTCACAGTCGCTATTCTAGTTCCTGTCTTTTTCCACGTGGCAGTATCTTCATAGGATTCCCAATCAATCCAAACATATCCGTCGATTGCTGGATCGTTGATGGAATAGGACTTATTGCGAACCGCTCCGCCATTTGCCACCACTCCTGGAGCACTGGAAGTATTTCCCTCATTAGTATAAATTCTAGCTCCATTAAAACTCTGTACATCTCCAATGTGGGAGCCATTTCGGAAAATCGGAAGTGCACCAAGTTTCGGAGCGTTATGCCATGTGCCCTGTTTTTTTGACCAGTTTTTTACGCTCTGACAGTTATAAAAACCACCACCCATGATTTTGAGGGCATTTGTGATTCCAATTACTTTTACCAACTTCCAGAACTGAAATTCCGCGCACCACGCTTGTCCCTGGCATCCCGGCTGCCCCCAGCTATTCACATCTCTTGCGAATTTGGTGTAATTGTTATATCCTGCATTCTTTTTAAAATCATCCAGATAGGCATTGCTCTTCTTTTCAAGGTATCCACCATTTGAGGCATAATAATCACCGAGTTCCGTGAATTCTTGTAATTTTGTTTTACTCACTGCTGTTTCCCCCTTCTGGACAGAATCTCTATAATCTTTGTAGAACACATTCATATCTACGCTTCCATTGATTCCCGGAACCTTCCCTTTACTGGAATACTGCCAGCCTACACCGACAGATGGTCGCAATCTTTCTTGTATAGAACCATTATCGCTTGCCGGATAACGAGCAATCCAGCAATCGTACTTTTTCAGAGTATCTGACAGAACGTTATTGTACCAATCAAGATTGCAATAAATGCCAACTTTATAACCGGCTTTTTTGATTCTGGTCAGAAATGTTACTGCAATATTCTCAATCGCCTGCTTACCGAGTTTTCGCTGATTAGACCATTCAAGGTCGTAGAATACTGGAAAGTCCAGTCCGCGTCCGTTCAGTGCGGCAATCACATCTTCCGCTTCGTCAATCGCCTGCGCCGATGTTAGAGCGTATGAATATTTATATCCACCGATAAGGATTCCGTTGCTCTTGCATCCCTTGTAGTTGTACTCGAATGAGCCGTCAACGCCAGTTTTCTGATGGATTCTTAAAATGGCGAATTTGTATCCGGCTTTTGCTACCTTCGCCCAGTCTGGCTTGCCCTGATAAGATGATACGTCAATACCTTTAATTTCCAATTCTATCAACTCCTTTCATGAAATCAGTTTGAGTGCTATACGTTTTTACATTGTTCTCAAACGTACTTAGCACACTCCATTGGTAGCTTTTTATGAAATTTTTTAATGAACTAAATGGGAAGACCAAGAATTAGCTACTGTTAATCGACTATATTATTTGCGAAGTCTTTCCATTTTGTCCAATTACTCATTTTCCAGACTGGCTTTATTTCTTCCGGAAATAATACGATTTTGCATGAATTTGAATTACGGTAAAAAATAATTCCAGATCCATATTTATATTTCGAATTAATAGGAAGATCATTCCCTGCATAGTTAGCACCAGAGAGGTGGAACAGAATGCACCTGCCATATGAAGCTTTGCTTATCAAATCCTGTATATTGGTCACGTCTACTTTCAAGACAAGATTTGAGTGCTTACTATTTAATTCATTAATCGCCCCCAGTACCGTTTTGTTACTTGTCTCAAGCTTCTGAAAAACTTTATCTGCAAGCTTATTCAAAATCCAATCTGACAACGCCGACAAACCAAGACGTTTGTTTGCCTTGCCTACGGTATCAAGTACCATTACTTCATCATTATCTGCGGGGCTTGTTTTTATCGTGTAATCTGTCCATTTTGGCATGTTGTTGCCCTCCTTTAATTATAGGTTTGTTTTAATATATAGCTGGTTGCGTTGTTGCAAGAGACGTAAATATTACTGGGAGAATAAAAGTATATAGTCCAATTCAACAAGATGTCCAAGTATTGCTTATTATGCTCAATTAAGCTTTCCAGAATTTGCAATTTCATCTTGAACATATACAGTTAGATGGCAATACAGTAGTGATTGGGCAACATTTGTTGATACTTGTAGATTATATACAAAGAAACGTAAATGCAGCTGATTGTCAACAGCATTAAAAACATAGAGTGTAACGTGGTTTTAGTATGATTTCCAAGGTCTATAGTTATCTCCATTATGCGCTGTAAAGTGGCGAACGTTATTATCAATATCCCACACTTCTATAGTAGAATAACCTGAATATGATCTGCAAACAGTTATTAATTGCCTACTACCTGTGCATGGATTTGATAAATTAGGATAGTCTGATTTCCATGCAGCAAATTTTATTCCAGTACCATCAGTTAATTTAATAAGTATCTGATCCCATGTTGCAGCTGTTGTTAATCCAATTTGAAATAAGGAACTGTAGAATTTAAAATTCGTGTTTAGTGCATTAATCCCTAGCGCCTCTTTCAACTGCGCTATAGTAATCTTCTGGGTTGTAGAGCCGTTCTCCAATACCACAATATCCGTATCAGATACTTTGGTAGCTGCTGGGAGAGCTGATATTAGTGTACTTGGTATAGATTCAGACATTTTTTATCAATCCTTTCGTGAAATATTGTTGATAAGTTCTTTTAACTGCTCTACCTCTGCTGATAAAGCATCAATTTTAGAAAGTAATATCTGGTTATCTGACTGCAATGCCAGAACCTTCTCATGGTCGTTTTTCAGCATGGCAAACATGCATGGGATCATAATGCGATAATTCCAGTTTTCAGCTTTACCTTTTTCATTATGGTCAACAGCTAATGGAAATCTTCGGTCAATGTCCTCGGCTATAAACATCGGCATTTCTTTGCCATAGCGTTCATCTTGTTCGGATAAATATCCGTCTTTGTACTTCGCCCAGATTACCTTGATTCTGTAGAGGTCTTCCAGTTCATCTTCTTTTATGTTTTTTCCGTTTCCTATTGATTTGTAACGAATCGAAGATGCAGCAGCCGCATTAAGAGTTTTCATATCAGATGCAAAAACAACAGCTGCACTTGCACTAGAGTTCCACGGCAGACCACTCATCGTAACGGACTTATGAAAATTAGCAGAATCATAAAAGTCTGATTTAACATTTACTATCATGGAACCTGAGTTTACTGTTTTGCCACTAAAAAACTGAAAAGCTGTTTTTCCATCATCAGAATAACCATAAATATCACTTGTTAAAATGGTCATTGTGCCATTATCGTTAACCAAAAGAGGCATTTCTAGATTCAGTAATCCTGCTGAATCGGTTACTCCGTACTTAATTCCGCTTGAATCAAAAATAAGGCATTTATAGTTATTTTCATTTACATAATCTTTAAATATGGTTAATCCGTCAGGATCAAGCTTACTAGCCCATCCAGTTTCACGGCGGTTCAGTACCTCTAATATCCCATACCCATTATTTTTACCGCCAAGCTTTAATGTGCCACCCTTGGCGTAAGTGAACGAAATATATAGCTGATTTCCCTCTTTATAAATTCCTTTAATTGCGCCATCATTGGTTAAGAGGTTAAATATTTCTTCATGTGTAAGTGCATCTACATCAATTACAACCGCCATACTTTGGGAATCTAATGGTTGTGAAAATCCACCCGCCGCGTATAAGGTACATTTTATGGCACTTACATCTCTTGGAATTCCAATTGACCTTCCAGAAGCCGTTGTTATAATTCCTCCCGCTTTAGTTGATAATACCGTATATAAATTATGTGAAACGCTTGTTTCGTCTTTCGCAGAAGAATATACCGTTTTCCAATTTTCCCCATCTACGGATTCTTCGATTTTAAAACGACCTTTATATGCTGTTCGTGTTTCCGCGTTTCCATCGCGATACCAAGCACTCAAAGTAATATAGCTCGGGGCTACACTGCCATTCGCGCGTTGCTTAATAACATATGATGGGCTTTCAAGAAAATATGTTCTACCCGGAACTCCTTGTTCTCCCTTAATCTTTGTCCATGAATAGGCACCGGGGTTAGTGCTATCGGCTTTCGTATAATCTGTATACTGCCCGATGTATTCTTTTCCAGTGCTATCAGATACATCAAAGCCCATCTTACCATCCGCGCTGTTTGCGTAAGCTACATGGAAATATGGTGTTCTTCCGTCTGTTCCAGGTTTTCCTGGAGATCCATTTGCCCCATCTGCACCTTTTACAAGCGTCCATGCATAATCATCCGGGTTAGTGCTATCTTGTAGTTCAAAATCAACATATATACCGATATATTCCCGGTTACTATCAGACACCGAAAAATCGGTTTTACCATCTGCGCTATTGGCATAAGCAATATGGGTGTAACTTGTTTTTCCATCTCGTCCAGGTTCTCCCGGAAGACCGTTCTTTCCATCGTTTCCCGCATAAATTTTTGAAATGGAAAATCTTTTGGTCACCGTCAAAGCACTAAGATAAGTTGCCCTAACATCTACAAAACCATCATCGGCTGACAGCCCCGTTACCGTATATGTCTTTGCTGAATTGTTCCAGATTCCTGTTATACTATCTGATTTTGTGATTATAAAATTACAATCATCTGTAATATCTTGTGTTCCGTACATTACTACAGCATGTGTAGTTACACCGTTTGGAAATGTCTCGTAATTCCCGTTAGAATCAACAGATATTCCTTGATATTCGTTACTTAATTGCAATGTCATGTTCTTAGCAAGCGCAGCTGCTTTCATTGCATTTTCAGCTGTTTGTTCGATATCATTGATGGTCTTCCCGCCGCCTATCTGCACGGATCCATCGAGATATACTTTTTTTGTATTCATATCTGCCTGGAATATAATATTTCCATCAGAATCTCTTACAGTTAAAGCGCCGGCATTGATGTAGCTTGCATTGATTCCCTCGGCGTATAGCAGTCTTGTAATCATTTCTCCTGTAACAGTAAATCCATAAGGATAGGTTTTTCCACCATCTGTAGAAATTCCAATGGCTTCCGCCGTGAGTTTCCATACAATATCTGATTCTTCCAGAGTCGGCTTATTGTGCATATAATAGATTACACTACCGTCGTCCTGTGGATCTTCTGTCATATAAAGCCCGCCAGACTCCTTAAGCGTATTTGCTAGCCTTTCAACGGCTTTTTCGCGCTCTGTGCGTTCATCCTTAACAAGTTGTCTAGCTTCTACCAGTGCTTTTGTAGCTTCCGACATATATGTGCTGCTATTTCGGATGGGATCATCTGCCTGCGTTTTTACAGTGGTAATGCCATTTAACGGAGATGATACATCAGTAATCGGTGTAAGATATTTATTTCCGTTCCGATCAAAGCTATATGCCATGTCTCCAAACTCTAACAGAGGATTATAAATCAGATCTCCTTGCAGATTTCGGAATTTAGCCCCGACCAGATCGCCACCGATCCATGCCGCTACAGTTCCGAGGTCACTGTCAGACAGAAGATTATTTTCCAACTCCAGAACATATCCAGCAGTTCCAAACAGGGATTCCGATTCTTTGTTTTTTACTCTGATACCAGTAATTACAATATCATCACTGGAAAGTGTAGGACTACTCACGTAATCCTCTAATTTAAACGGAACTAAGGAGCCGTTTTCGACAGCTCCAAAATTCCATTTTATAAACTGCAAATAACCTCTGTTGTCAATTCTGGCGTTTGCTGTCTCTAGCATTGCCGCCCATCCGATCAATTGACGGAATGTCATATTATCTGGGAGCGCTGTGACAATTACATTTCCATGCGCCATAGAGGAAAATCCAATAGGGATATTCAAACTCTCACAAGCGTCTCTTACCAGCGCTATAACTGTCTGTGGAAGTGTCAGAGCACTATAATATTTAGCATTGGTTTTATACATGCCATCCAGCGCCGTAAAGCTCAATATTTCGCCGTATTGCTCTGGCGTGGTAATTGTATAGATACCCTTGTCAATCGTCTCGTATCGGTCTTCCGAGGCGGCTCTGGAAAGGACTATGCTGTTTCCATCAGTGTCTAAAATCGGTTCATAAAAAACATCCATCCAAATTGATTCACTGGCTGGTTCTGCAACGGAAGTCTGGAGCTTCAAATATGCATGCACTTTAGCTTGATAGAAATTATAATCTTTCCACTGACCCTCTGTATTGTCCAGTTCAAGCTTCATTGTTTTGCAAACTGTAGCGCCGACCGGGAAGCTACTACTCTCCGCACAATCGGAAAAGTCATTGTTGCCGATCATAATCTCGTTTTCAAGTGTCTTTGTCGTTCCGTCAGCAAAGGTGATCTCCACGATTTCAATTACTTGCTCACCATCCTGCAACTTTTCTTTAAAAGTATTTGATACATTAATCAAGTGGATTCACCCCCTGCATATTAAATGATATTTCGGAATAGTATTCCCCAACTTGTTTTATGTTGTAATTCATTTTTCCCACGTAAAACTTTTCTGAACGCCATTCATTTTTGTGTGCTAACCAGTGATGTAAAATGAATGGCTTTCCTTTAATAATTGCATTTACCAGATTAGTTGATTTCTCATCAACTGGCACATTGGTGGCTTTATAGCTATATTGCATAACTGTAAAAAGTGGAGTTATTAGCGCAACTCCTTTTTGAGTTCGGTTACTTCCTTCTGAATAGGTGGTCTCAAAATTACACTGCATGTCCTCATCTGGCTGAGGGATGAGAAGCCCATTTATCTTGTATCTATCAGTTATTGATTTGCTTATCGAAAATGCCACGTTCTCACCCCCTATGCCAGCTCAAACGGATTCGTACCGCTTGCGTCACGTCTTAACTTTGCTTCATCAATCATCTCATCAAATATCGTTCTACGGTTCAATTGAGCGGTAAATCTGTAATTTCCGCCACTATTCCGATTTGCACCTGTTTCCTCTCTTACGATCTGTCTTAACAGGTCTTCTGGTGCTTCCAGGTTGCGTCCGTTCTTCTGGTCTCCAAGCACTGCAAGGAACTCTGATCTTGGCGGAATAACGGCACCTTTTGCAAGATATGGAATTGTAGGAATTCTTGGGAAATTAGCCGTAAATCCAATTGTCCTTGATCCAAACGGAGTTGGAACCTTCCACGGTCCAAATGTAAATGCTGATTCAATGCCGCCGATTGCACTGTTTACAGTTCCAATAGCGCTGTTTGCAATTCCGATGACTTTGTTTAGAATATCCCGGATGGTATCACGGATACCGCCAAAAATTTCCACCACTCTGTCTCTTGCCGATGTAAATTTGTTTACAATAGCATCGCGGATAGCTGCGACTTTATTTCCCACAATCGTCACGATATTCTCCCAGGTTTCTCTTGCATTGGCTTTCATACCGTTCCATAAAGTTGAAGCTTTTTCTTTCATGTCGCTAATTTTTCTGGTTGCCGCTTCTGCCATTTCTCGCGTCTTTGAAGTAACAAATTTAACTATCGAAGAAACGACATTTGAAACAAGTGTTCCTATCGCATCCAAGATTCCAGTAACGGTTTCTTTCAGATCAGAAAGAATCATACTTACACCTTTGCCCATTGTTTTAAAGAAGCCAACAACAGCAGATGCTACGATTCCTGCAACTTCTTTGATTTTGTCCCAATTTTTGTACAGTAAAACGCCAATCGCAATGCAAGCTCCAACGGCAATAGCGAATATTCCCCCTGGTCCGATAGCTGTTGCGATAGCTTTAATACCACCTATAATTCCACCCGCCCCAGTCATCAGAGCTATAAGACCTTTTCCATATGTCATAATTGTACCAATACTTCCGCTGATGCCTTTAGCCAGTACCGCGATCTTTCCTGCTGCAAATGCTCCAATCAGAGCTGCGCCGAATGCCTCAATGATTGACTGATGGTCTGCAAAAAAACCTGACAAATCAGACACTAGGTTAATCACTGTTGGAATTCCTATTTCAATCAGCCATTTCAGCATCGGAAGAACGATATTATTGTAAATCCATTCAAGAACATTTCCGATGGATTCTAAAATTGGAGCAAATGTACTGGTTAAATTGCTGATAGATTCCAATAGCGGATAAAAGTTGAGATTCGCCGCCCATGTCGCTGTATCCTCTGCGATTTTCTCAACAAACTGCATAACTACTACAAGAGCATCTGCAATGTTCTGGATAATCTGTGTTCCGACATTGTTCTTATTCCAAGCATCTGCGAAGCCGGAAGCGATATTCCCAACGGTCTTAAGTACGTTCTGAGCAATCCTCAGCATGGTCGTAAGCATCGTTGTGCCCGTGCCGTTTGTCCAGACCTCTACAAGGCTTTTACCTACACTTACAGCGAGCTTTTTGAGTCCATCAAGTGCGGTTTTCGCCGCATTAATAGTATTCTTACCCTCTTTTTTCCAAGCGTCCTTAAATGGCTTCCAGAGTTTTTTAAGAAGGTCGGCTAGTTTCTTAGCAGAATCACTAATCTTGTCAAGTGCGTTTTCGCCCTCTGCCAGGCTGCCATAGTCCACACTGCCAACCGAACTCGGCAATCCTCCGCCCCCAGAGCCAGTTCCACCGGATCCAGAACCAGATGGAATTGAAGATGTGCCCTCTGTGGAACTAACCTTGTGTACTTCGTCAAGTGACGAAAGATAGTTTTTTGTTTCCTTATTCGCTTTTTTTGTTGCTTTTGCATTGTCGTTCGTGGCATCTGCCAGTTTTTCTGCATTATCGGCTGCCTGTCCATACTGATCTGCTGTATCCGCAATCGCTCCTGTTCCAGCAAGCCCTGCTCCGCTTCCACTTGTCTGACCTGATGATTTCTTGCCAGTAATCAGTTCTGTGAAGCTTTTAAATGCATTTGCCAGAGTTGCCAGTTTACCGAGTAGAATATTGATTACTTTCAGAACAGGTGTGAAAATATTAATCAATCCCTGCCCAACTGTTGCTTTGAGAGACTGCATCTGTAACTGCATTACTCGCACTTGGTTGGCCCAGCTGTCTGAAGTACGAATGAAGTCGCCAGATGCAGCTGATAACTGTTTCTGCACAAAAGCCAGACGGAGGGCAACTTTCTCCTGTTCGGTCATTGCAGATGTGGTCTTGCCGTATCCATTTGCAAGTGCATACTGATCAAGTGCTGACTGGGTCATTACTACGCCGAGATCTTTCAGCGTCTCAGTCTCGCCTGTAAACACTGATTTCAGTTTGATATAAGCCAGGTCCTGACTGATATTATAAAATGATGCCACATCACCGGTTAGCTGTGTTAGAGCCGTTGACATGTCATAAGCCTGTGCTTCTGAGAATCCGAACGACTTTGACATTGCCCCGAATGTACCAACATACCGCTTTGCCATAGTCTCCGATAGTCCGGCGCTGGTCATAGCATTCTTTGCAAATTCGTTTACCTTGTCCGACATGGTTGTGAATGTAACATCGACCACGTTCTGCACTTCGGCAAGGTTAGAGCCGAGTTCTACGCATTCCTTACCGAACTGCGTCAGTTTTCCAATCGCAAATGCTCCGCCAATCAGTACGCCTATTTTTTTTACTACGCTGCCAAGTCCGTTAAAAGACTGCCTGATTGCTGATACGCCGTTTTGCACGCCTGATGTGTCCATTCTGGTATCAATAATGACTGAGCCATCAGCAGCCATGTGTCCACCTCCTAACTATTTGAGGTTCAACATCTCATTTAGCTTATCTTTATAAGCTTGCTCCTCGTCGCTGAGACGTGTTTTTATGTCAATAATGTTCTTGTTTTCTTGATAGAATTTCTTTTCCCATTTATCCAGGCGTTCACCTTTTGCCTTTTTTGACCGGATTCCAACAACTGTGTTGAACAGGCACTCGCCGGATTCCATGAAATATCCAAAAAATGTCCACCAGTGCATATATGGCACTGCTCTGATTTCTTTACCAGCAACCTTGTTTACAGCCGGAACGATCATATCTCCGTCCTGTTCCCAGTCCATTAATCGGGGTTTTGGGTGGTTCGGATTGTCGTCAGATTGTCCGCAGTCGATGAACTCTGATGCTTTCTGACAAGATTCATCCAGACATTCAGTCGGTATACTTTGCCAGTCCTCAAACAGAATCTGCAACATAACAACTGCTTTCGCCTGCTCGTCCAGTTCTGGGTCATTCATGGCGACCAGAATATCAATAATTGCTCGAAAATCCGTTCTGATAGAAAAATCCACCCCACTTATGTTTAGTGAGGTGGGAAGCTCATAGGCGGTCATTTTGTATACTTCTCCGTATACTTATTGACTGCTGCCTGCATTTTCTTCTTTCTCTTTTCGATTTCCGGTGCAATTGCTTCTACGATTTTATCCAGAACGATGTAAGCGAAAACCTGGCCATTTCCGAAAACAGTAGTCGCTGTGATCGGCTCTTTGAACAGGTCTTTTGATGCTTCGTAGCCAAGAAGATAGTTGATTTTGTCTTCGATCTGTTTATTCAGTTCAGCCATTTCTTTACCAGAAGTGACTTTCTGAATAGAATCTTTGAATTGTTCAAAATATTCTGTCAGTTCCTCTGCGCGTGCTGCTACATTGATATCCGTCGGATTTAATTTGAAAGAAGAAAAAACTTCGTCTTCGTTGTTAGTGAATGTGAAAATGAGAATTCCATCATCAATTTTTGTATTAATTACTTTTGCCATTTGGCGTACCCTCCTTGCATATGTGCTTATTCGCTGTCAGCTGTGAATGTACCGGAACTGATATCAAATTTTCCTTTTACACGTTCGCCAACGTAGTTCACAGTAAACGGAATCTGATAGCCGGATGTATCGCCGCCATAGGAAGTCGGTACAACGTAGCAGTCCTGCTGGTATGCTTCATACTTGCCTGCCGTGGCTTCTGTCCAGAGATGAACTTCAACTGCTTTTGTTTTGAGGTTGTCGTCTTTGAGACGTCCATCTACAATCTTCTGCAATGCTGTAAACAGATCAGAAGTAGTGTCTGCATAAAACGGATCAGCGTCAGAAGAAACTTCGTAGCCGTTATGCTTGAATGTGGATTCTCCAAGAATGTTTTTAGATGTTTCGGTATCTGGATTGAGTTCGACATTGTACTCTTCCAGGTCCTTTCCAAGACGCTCATATTTTGGTGTCAGCCCTCCGCAGAGGGAACCTGCATCAATATAATGAGCCATATATTTACGGTCAATTTTTCCTGTAACTGCCATAGAAATGTCCTTTCTGCCTATAACTTTTAAAAGGCTGTGTAGGTTAGCGACTATCTCCAATTGATAGCCGGTTGTTACTTGTTATATTACTTCATAAGTATTTTCATAGCGTACTGACAATGGCAATAACCAGTCCTGTACGCCACTCTCCTGTGGCTCTAAACCATAGGAATTATCATGGGTTATACGTTTTATCACTCGCCCCTGTGAAAGCTCTGGAAAAGCATTTAAGCGCGTCTCAGAGCCGTTTATGATAACTGGTTCCCGGCATATCCATTTACCGAGATTGTCCAGGAACTTCTGAACAGATAACTTCTGCCGTTCTTTGTCTGATGCCGTGCGGTAAACCACATAAAATGGGTACTGGCATACCTGATGCATCACTCCGCATACATCTTCCTTTTCCGAATAGATTAAAGCTCCGTTGTCTGCCGAGAAAGCGATTCCGGAATCTTTGCCGAGTTCTTCAAATTTGATTGTTTCATTTTCGTATAGCCCTGGATACTGATTCAGAAGTGCTTTCATGGCATCTGTCAAAATCTCATATCCGGTTGCATCTTTTCCGATAGGTTTATCCGCCATGTCTGCCACCTCCTGCCTGTGCTTTTACCTTGCGAAGCCATGTGTCACCGTATTGTCGCTTAGCAGCATCGAACCACTTTGCCTGTGCTCGTGGATGAGCCTGTTTGGTGTATTCAAGATTTTCCTTTGCGGCTGTCTGACCAGAAAACTGACTGACAAGAACTTTCTTTGCTCCACGTCTTGCGTAGGGACTTCCAGTTGCTTCATCAACCATTCCTTTCCCCTCGTACAGAAAACGTCCATAAGGAGCCGCCGCCGCACATACTTTCCCAGTTCCTTGCAAGGATGCACTCTCAACTCTTGTCCGGTTGATAAAGTCCCCTGTAATCATCGGCATGAACGGAACCATACTGTCCATAACCATTCCATCAAGGAGATACTGGGCTTCTTGGTATTGCCTAGAAAATCTATCCATATTCAGTTTGATTTTCATATCTCCGTCAACTACGGAGAATCCTTTGAAATGATGAATTTTGCTCATATTACTTACCAAGAATCTCGAAGTGAGGAATCAGTGTATACGGACCGCCTACACTGGTAATCTTGAACACGTTGTCCTTATTCTCGTTCATGTACTGATAGAATCCATTTCGGTAATCACTTTCAGTGACTGTTCCACCAGTCCACTCACCCTCCCAGAAGAACGATTCATCTGAGAATGTGATAGTATCTTCCAGAGCGTTGTTAATCTGCTGTTTCCACTCTTTAGACGGCACCCATGGAAGAATCTTTCCGTCTTTATCAGTAATGGTTATATCGCCATTCTGGACAGTATATCGGATGTGTAACTGTGCGTTGTCTGTTACGTCTGGTCCGTACTTTTTAAGGATTGCTCCTTTATCGGTAACGAGATCGACACCGGATAGTACATGAGGATACCAGTACGCATCTCTTGTTGTCGGACTCTCATAATAATTGAAAATCGTCAAAGTTTTTTCGTACATGATACCCTCTCCTTAATTATTCTTTCTGCACTGTTTGCTTGATAATCTGATTCACACCAGTGGCCGACAATCCATTAAACATACCGACTGCAACCGCCGTGATATAATCCGTTGCCGGGAAATCCGGGATAATTCCCATTCCGACTGCTCCGAGAATCCCGCCAGTAACCGCCATGATTACTGGAATCCATTCATCAGAGATTCTTTTTGATGCCTTACAGCCCATTCCTACAATGTAGCAGATCATAACGATTGCTATACATGAGCCAAGCGTTGAAATGTCCATAATCATACCTCCAAATCAACTTTTTCCATAACTGCCCTTGCTTCCAGAACAGCAATATAATCCGTCATTGCTCTTACCTGCATATTGTAAGTGCTTCTCGGACAAGTAGGAGTAAATGGGAGTTCTCCTTTATCCCATTTTTCAAGCATGTTCGCAAGTTTCTTATATCGAATAACCACCTGCATATACTCTGCCTTAAAGCGTTCCTTGTAATCTGCACTATTCATCATTTCAACGGTCTGTTTTAATTCCATCATTTCTATCACACTCCTGCATACAATACTGGTATTCCATCATCCGTCCTTACTCCCATCAGAAGTGGCAAAGCTGTCTTAAGAAGCAAGTCGTTCATTTTCTGCACATCTCCGGCGGCGGCATATACCGCACTCCATTCCTTCGCACTCGCCCCAATCTGCTGCGGGGTTGCGTAAGAGATGGATTCACTGCCAGATGATACAGATGTTACAATGCCTGTCGAGATGTTCCCGACATTTATGTCGGTTACATTTGCCGATGCCTGATTAATTGCATTCTTTTCGGCAAGCTCAATCTGATACATTAATTCAGCCAATGAACAGACTGCCTTTTTGATACGCTTCTGTGAGCGTTCGTTTGTTGGTAGTCCGTCCACCAACCTGTCGGATGTCATTAAATCCACAAAATCACTGGCTTTTTCTGCCAGTCGGGGAAAGTCGGCTTCTGGCACGACTGAGCCGAAGTATGAAGTTGTGTAAAATTCATAATCTGCATAAGCCATGCCAGTTACCTCCCACGATCATCATTTTGCTGTTACAGTCGCATGTCCGGCGCTCAGTGCTTTATAGGTACTGTCGCACTCAACCACTGTGATTACCTGTCCTGTTGTTGCTGTAATGTCGGATTCTCCATCCCATGCGCTCCAGTTCTTCACGTTCTGTCCATAGTCTACGGTAGTCTCGGAAGATGCAACTTTGTACTTATACACATTTCCTGCGCTTGCTTTTGCCGGAGTAACAGTCACTTTTGTATCTCCGCTCTTACTTCCTGCTGCGGAGTTTACAGTCAGAGTTCCAAGCGTCTGAGTTGTGTTGATGGTTCCAACAGCAATAGCATCAATGTACTCTGCAAAGAGGGTAAGTCCCATGATTGCGAACGCTTCGGACACTGCTGTGTGGTAGTTGCCCTGTGTATGGAATCCGATCAAGTTTGTTTCGCCGGAAACGGTGTATACCAGACCAGCTCTCGCAAAGTCAGATTCATTCGGATCTACGTAGTAAAGAACGATGTTTTCTACAGGTGTAGCGATTACTGTTCCTCTCGGAATCTCACTGTCAGATAACAGGAAGATTGTGTTGAATCCCAGGAAGTCTTTCATATACTGGAAACCGAACTGGTTCTGAATAGTGATATCAGCTGCGCCGATATATTCGTACACATCCAGAATGTTGACAAATCCAACAACGCCAGTCACATTTCTGTGCATTTGTTTGAATTTGTTTTCTACACGACCCTTAGCCATTGCCAGAGCCATCTGGAAAGTGGTTTCCGTGAATGAGAGAGTACCTGTTTTTAGATAATCATAAAATCTTTCAGTAACATTGGTCTGAAGCTGGAAAAGGAATTCATCATCGGTCATCTGAACGGCGTTCTCATAACCGTGATCCTTGATCGCTTCGATAGATACAGCCTTTGCGTACTTCTCAATACTCATTTCTGCATAAGGCTTTTCTTTTACAGTGAATTTGCTGTAAGGGATTTCTTCACCCTCTTTAACATTTCCATCCTGCAATGTGCCTTCTGCGTATTTAGATTTCAGTACAGCACCCGGCTGTTTTTTGATTGGACGCATGATACCAAGAATCTCACGCAAGTGTTCCCAGTTTCTTTCAAATCTGGTGACGAAGTCAATCTCACGTGCTGTGACCTGAATATCATTACTCATAATAAGATTAGCTTTTGCTGCCATATAAAAAATCCTTTCTACCCATAATTGTTAAGGTATTGGGTTAGCGGCTATACTCTGGCGTATAGTCGGTGCAAAAAAATCACTGGAATAACTGGATATTCTGTGCAATTGCAGCCTGTCTCTCAGACGGGTCTTTAATTGCTTCGATATCTTTCTTTGTCATACTTCCCGGTGTCTGCTGATGTCCAATCCGCGCTGTTGCAAATCTCGCTTGTTGCTGCTGGGCCTGCTGCTGACTTTCATCTACAAATGTATCAGGTTCATCCTGTTTCATCTGTTCAAGCAGATCATTAAGTCCAAGAATCTTTCCGTCCTTAAGCTTAAGACCAGCTGATTTGATATCAGCAATAACAGATCTTTTAGCTGCTGGAGATGAAAAATTAACATTTTCCAATGCAGTTTTAAGAGCATCGTCAAAATCTCTTTCGTAGATTTTCGCGTTAAACTCTTTCTCTGCATCCTCGGCTTTTTTCTTCCATCCAGCAAGCTCTGTCTGAATATTCGCCGGGTCGATACCGTCAAAACCTTTCAGAGTTTCTTCTGCTGTCTCGGCACGTTTTTTCCAGTCATCACGTTCTCCCTCAACTTTTGATAGAGTTTTTGCAACTTCTTTTGCATTCTTGTAATTCTCAGAAAGTGCCTTTTTCACATCTGCCTGTTTATCCTCTGGGATTTCAATTCCAAATGATTTTAATGTGTCAATAAGTTTCTGCATATATCCTCCTGGTCGTGTTTATTGACCTGCCGCCGCAGGTAAATGGATTAAGCCAGTTAGACCACTGGCAAGGTAATGGGAAAGATAGGAATTGAACCTATAATGTTTACCACGAGGGAACGGTTTTACAGACCGCCGCAACACCGCCAATCGTTGCCGCTTTCCCATAACCCGGATTCCCGGGTTAGCAAGGTATTTATCGTGTTATGCCTGCCACTATCCGACTTTCACGGAGATGTTGTTTCATTTACAAGGAGGTGTTACCAGTCAGTCAAACTGGCTAATGAATATGCCGGAAATTGCACCCGCTTTTCAACCTCCAGATTCCGCTCAAATCTGCTTCATCTGTTTCTCTTAAGGGCATATTCGCAAAGAAAGGAGGACATGAAACGAAAAAGAAAGCAAAAACTTCTAATCAGCAAGCCCTACAAGGTTCACCACGCCTTGCAAGATTATAGTATCACATTCTTTTAAAAAAGTTGTCCCCACATTTTGTCAAATCAAAGCATATTTCTTAATTTCTCAACGTATCTCTTAACAAGATCACGTTCTTCCCGGCATTCTGCGTCCTTGGACATATCGCTCATTTCTGTAGTAAGCTCGTCAAGGTGTTCTTCCAATGCGGCGAGCATCTTCCTTTTACAGTCTTCAGACTTGCCAGAACGATAATTCTGTTTCTGTGTCATATAGTCACTGTAAGTATCTCGCCCATCAGATCGACTGTAATTTTCTCTTCCAGTTCCGTAGTTGCGACTTTCATCGCCGTAAGAGCTTCCACGATCATAATCCGGGTACATCATTCTTCCATCGCTGCGGCTGTATCTCCCCATGCCGCCACGTTTTCTTCCGCGCTCGCTGTAATCGTCATTGTATCCGCTACGCATTTCATCAAGGACGGCGTTGTAATACTCCGCTTTCTTATCCCAGTACTGCGTGTTCTTTATATCTTTGTACATATCAATCAGCTTGTATGTCATTTCCAGGTTTCCAGTGGTCAGTCCACTGTCAGCAATTTTGGACAGTTCGTCTTCAATTCTTGCACATAAATCTTTAATGTCTCTCATAATCACACCTCCTACGCTTCTCTAGTCACGACAACGTTTGCGTTCGCAACAGAAATTGCCTGATCGCTAGTGTTCTCTATTGCGATATTAACGCAACAGCCACGAGGTACGTCAATATAGATGCCAGAGGACACATTATTATACTGGTCTACTGCTGCCGGTGTAGAAATCATCTGAGAAGAAAGAACTGGTTCGCCAGAGATTGCAATGGCCAGAGAAATAGCCTCGACAGTACCGCCTGTTGGAATTGCAATATTGCCGGAGAAGTCTACGAAAAATCTAGCTTTGCACTGGTTAGTTAATCCTCTCAGGGTAATGATTCCGCTTCCCTCTCTGTGTTGAATACAGTTAGAGCCCTTAACTGCTGTGTTTGAAAATACTACATTTCCTTTTGCTGCTACAGTCTGAGCAGCCACATTTGTAAATTCTGCCATAAAAATACTCCTTTCATATAACAAAAAGGACAGGTCTCAGCCTGCCCCTCTGTGTAAAACGGCATAAGCCGACATCCGAATCAATCGAAAGATACTCTCGATATGAAGTTATCAGCAATTACATCCGGTGTTGCATCCGCATCCAGAATATGGATATGGCGCTGGGACTACGTAGGATGGCACAGGCATAGGATTTATCCTACGAATCAGTTCCGCTGTCTGTGCTTCCTGATTTGCCGCAATGTAAGCATTCTGCGCAGACTGAGAAGCAGCAAGCTCAAGTTTCTGAACTTTATCTCTTAAATCTGCGTTTTCTTTTGCACACAGGTAATCAAGAACCGCTCTGGTTCCAGCATTCTGATTGTCAATGATATCTCTTGTGTTGCTGTTCATGGTGTTCTGCAATGCACAGGTGTTCTGCGCCATGTTGTAGTTCACGCCCTGGATAGCTTCCCTGGTTTCACAACAGCAGTTTGCAAGCTGCGCCTGCAATGCGTTTGTATTCTGCATATTGGCTACAGTATCGGCATTGATTGCCTGCTGGATTCCAAAGCCGGTCTGCATGATGTTTGTGTTGATTCCGTTAAATCCGGTAAGCATACCGTTATTCATGGCATAGAAGCCATCACACAGGCCGCTATTGATTCCGTCAAGCTTGCTGATCACAGCGGAATTGTCGAATCCTCTCTGAATGTCTGCCTGAGTAGCTGCCGTGGCTGCATATCCGCCGCCGTTTCCATTATTGCCCCAGCCATTGTTTCCCCATCCGAAGAAAGCAAAAATGAATAAAACAATAATCCACCAGCTACCATCTCCACCAAACATGCCGTCATTATTTCTACCATTTCCAGTAGCAGCGGCAATATCTGCTAAGCTATAATTTCCATCCATAATATAATCTCCTTTTTGTGTATTTACATCAATCTGGCCAGATTGTAATGTACTATTTCATTCCTTTCAGCAGATTCTGAAACTGCCCTGCCATCTGCTGAACTTGGTTAAGCTGCTGTTGAGAAATCTTTCCAGACTGCAACATTTTCTGGACTTCTTCTTTTGGGTTTCCTTTGTAATTCTGTTTAAACTGCATAAACTGCTGCATCATCTGCATTGGCCCATTTCCCTGTGGCATTCCACCACCAAGCGCGTTAAATAATGGATTACTCATCTGCATTTCCTCCCTTGGTCGCTGATTCCTGTACGGTATTAGCCCTAACAGGTTCAGAAAATGAATTTAGTCGGTTTATAATAGCTTCGTATTTGCCCTTTAAATCGTCATATTCCTGTCTGGTGACGTACTTACTGTCCATGCTCTGAACTGGCTGTTTAGGCGGCATCTGAGAGCCAACCTCGTGGTATTCAAACGTTCGCAGTGGCTGTGGCATGCCGGAAACATCTGTGGATTTTATATAAAATTTCTCTGATTCTGAATCCATTAGTAAAACACTTGTCCCGGGTGCTACCAGATAGGATTTTGCGCCGACTTCGCCGGATACCCACAGGATACCGCTATTATTCTGCTGTGGTTGCTGTACTGGTTGAGCTGGAATCTGGACAGGCTGTTGCTGGAACTGGTTCATCTGCCCAGGAACGCCAAAACTATATTGATAAGGATTGTTATATAATGCCATCTTATACACCGCCTTTCTGATTATATTTTTACATAAAAAAAGAACCGGAAACAGGTCGTTTCTGGCTCTAATTAGTATCCAAAAAGTATCAGCACACTTTGATTATTTTATTGTTTACTCGGCGGCTTAATCGTTTCGCCGTAGATATGCTCACGTTCATCTGTTCAGCGCAGTATTCAAGCGTGTATTCTTTACATCTCAACCGAAACAATCTTTCTTCGTCCGGCGTGAAATTACACTCTACTAAGAATCTGTCTATATCTTTCTTTGTGAACACATATAACTTCATGAGCATACCTCTTATTAATGCAATTAACGCTGATTCTGTGCAAGATACTCCGTGAGCTTCTGTTTTGTTTTTTTTAATTCTTCGACGTTATTCCCACTAATCTGACTGTCCAACATGGTTGATAACACTTCCAGAATTAATGAATCTCGTTCTGCGATTCTCTGAAGACTTTCATAATCTCGCTTGTCATGTTCTTCCAGTGTCTCTACTCGCTTATTAAGTCTGAACGCCGGTGTAATCCACTTAAAGATTACGGCTGCCGCCCCTCCGACAATGGACACCCCTCCGCAGACTGAAAGAAACAATTGAATAAATTCCTGTATGCTCATTTAGCTACTCCTTTTCCCAGTAATATACCGGGATCTCATTACCGCTATCCCATGTATCAAAATATTTGCCGTTCTGTACTGTCACCACATGACCATCTATGCAGAGTATATACGTGCCGGTCGGATGGTCTGTGCAAAAGTCATTGACTGTATAGATATATCGCTCTGACTGTTCAATCAGTTTGCGCCTGTACCCATGTTTATAGAGGTACGCTCCCCAGACATAATTTGCACTTGGCATATCTGACAGAGTGCACGCCTGTATCATTAATCCGGCGAATACCGTTTCCCAATCAAAACCGGTTGCCTTACATATTGCCCGGACAGCACAATCTCCGACTCGATTACCGGCAGGATTCGGATTGTAATATTCCCATCTATCCATCAGTCAATCCCCTTTGCTGTTTTATATCTCTTTGCCGCTCCTCTGGCTTTAGCGGCGTTCTGGCGATTCCATTTTGCTATCATAAGCCGGTCTTGCAGTTCTCTCAGGTCGTTCTGTTTGCAGTAATCTTTGTATGCAGCATTTTGTTTCTGTAAAAGATAAGACTTCCGGTCAAGGTCTTGCTGAAGTGCAAATTTTGCCTTTTCATTCGGTGCATTGTCAACTCCTGCTTGCAGTCCAAGAACTTCCCGCTTTGTCTTGCGGATTCTCCGTTCGTAAGTACGTTGTCTCTGTTCCTTTTCGTACTGCTTTCCCTTGTTGGCTTTGTCCTGTGCTGATAGTTCTGCATAGGGATTCGGCATTCCTTCCACCCAAACTGAAAAATGATGTCTGCAATTTACTCCGCATATTCCATCGGCTTCGCCATAATGACAATTTTCAATAAAATCTGGATATTGGCTTGATTTTTGTTCCAACATTCTACGATATTCTGGTGTATCTCGTTCCTGAAAAAACTCCGGCTTGATTTCTTTTAATTTTTCCCAGTCTATAGAAAATACCTGCCCTTGCCATACTTCATGGCTTGGGCGGCTTCCTATGTGTGCCGATGTCAACACTAAACCGTATCCCATTTCTTTCATTCTTGTCAACTGAATATCAGCACACGCCTGTGCCACACCAGTTCTGACAGAACGCGCAACTGCGGTTTCAATCGTGTCTTTTCTGCCAGATGGATATGTGACGGTGACACCATCTGATACAACATTATTAACTGCCTCTTTGATGGCTTGCGTATATCCAACTGCCCCAGCCATCACATGATTATATGCAAGGTCGCATTGTTCGATATAGAGCCTCTGAGCGGCACTTGCAGTTGTCCGTGTGAAGTTCTTCCACTCACCCATGGTTGCAAGCATATTCCGCTCCATGAGTCTTATCACTGTCGGTGACTGTTCGAGCGGTACAGGGCTTAGTCCTGCCGCCTTATAGACCTTGTCGTCATAGTTCATTGCAGTGATTCCGGCATCCTCAAACGCTTCAAGAAGTTCCTGCTGTTCACGTTTGGTATATTTGGATAATTCCGCTAGAATGTCCTCTAACAGCTCGCCGGACTCTTGTAGCGTTCTGATTCTCCATGCATCAGCATTGGTCAGAATATAATCTTCACCTCTGCCGATTCTTGCCATCATCCTCGATACGATCTCAGAGATGATATACTGGTGCAGTTCTTCTGCAATTTGTTCGCTTCCCTCTGTTATCCGGCGTAAATATTCAGGACTAAGTATAATGTATCACCTCTTTCGATAAATGTTGTGGTACATGTTTTAAAAATATGCTACAATCAACCTATTAAGGAGGTGTCGCAAAATGTTTTTAAAACTGAAAATTTATTGCACTTGTAATTGCAACTATTACGTAAACGAGCAAATTAACACGGAAAAGGTAATTTGCCCAAACTGTGGTAAAGAACATCCGTCTTCATCACAAATTATATCTATGCTTCACATGGCTAAGTGCATTGATGATGGCAATGTCCCTGGCGTAAATACAGTAAGGACATTTGCTGTATCCAAGCGAGAAGATTCTGGCTGTTAATAATGTTATTGCAAAGTGGAGAGGAGTTTTAATCCTCCCCACTTTTTTTACTTAATTCACTAAAACTCTCTTGTAATTGGCTTTGGAATTTCACCTGTCAAATATGCGAGGTATTTTTCTTCCCTTGTTACCGGCTTATCTGCCATCTTTTTACTCCTCTCCGAATAGTGTTGGTTCGTCTGGCTGAGCTTCTTTGACCATTGCTTTTGCTTCTTCCTCAGTCATTCCTTCAAACTTCACGAAATATAACCACGCCGGGACCTTGCCGGTAGTCACATACTGCCACCATCTTGCACGGTCGTTTTCGCGCACATACAGAATGTCTCCGAAATCATAATTGACTTCATAAGCCCCAACCGGTGCAAGTCCGTACAGGTCAGCGTAAACGTTCAACGCGTAAATAACTTCATCTAGGCAAGACTCTAACTTATCCCTTACATCCTTGACGAATTGCACTGTCCTCTGCTGTTCCGCTTCCACTCCTGTAGCTGTCTGAATGCCGCTAGATTCGTTGAAAACAAAGTATCCGTTGGAGAATCCAATCTTGTACCCTAACTGGCTTAAAATGGCGTTTATGCCACTTATACGGGTATCTGTGTTGAGAACCGGATTGATTTCTTGATAGAACTCTTTCTCGTCCTGTCCGAATACGTTCTTGACAAAGTGTGGTAAGTTCATTTCATTCCGTCTGTTCTCCATGCCCTGTGGTGACATGGCTGATACAGGCGTACCGCTTGGCATCAGCAGTCTATCATCTGCCAGAACTATCTTCTGAGAATCAAAAATTTCTCCGGCGTTTCTGCTGTATGCAATGTCGAGGTCTTTCAGCTCTTCAATAGCTTCTGCGAATATCGGTAATCCAAGTGGTGTACTAATGTCCACATTGTTCGCCTGTGGTGTCCGCAGCACTCCGTATAGAGGTCCGTCCAACTTCTCGCCGTTTGCCTTGAGTATCGGCGGCGTATCTGCCATTAGGTCAGCCCATTTGGTCTGTTTAAGGTCAATCTTATCACCGATTGACTGAGGGGATTTTGATACATAGGCTCTGTTAGAAACATAGTACGGATAAGTTGTCACTCCGTCCACGGTGGTTTCAACAAATCTATGATATTCAAGCCTTGTATAGTATTTCCGTCCAACAGTGTAAGAATCTTTAAATATGATTCCCTTAATCTCCTGATTGTCGTAGTCCACTATCATCACATCTGCCGGAGTAAATACGTCAAGGCTCTCGCCGTTTGGCTTAATGAACACCGTTCCGTAAGCGCAGCCGTATTCTACCCAGTGCCGAATCTGGAAGTATACCTTGTCAATCTGTTCCTGTAACCATGTTGCCCTTGCAGAACCATCTATCTGAATGCCAATCGCCAGTGTTGCAAGTCTGGCAGTCTCAGAACACACAGATTTAGCAAAATTAATCGTCTTGATGTTATTCTTATCATCTAGCCAGTATGGAACGCCTCGATATATGTTCGCACATTTATTAATCAACGATTCCATCTCTGGGAATTCTGCCGCCTGGATATTAAAGTCCTCTTCGGCTTGTTTTTTGAATATCATGTTAAACCACCTTTTTAGTGTTGTTATAAGTCCCATTTAGTCACCTGTCGCAATCTTCTTTCCACACGTCGGACAATAATTAAGATCAAACGGTCTGGAAGTAATGCTTCCTTTTCGGTCTTTCATGTACATGTACAACATACAGCCGTATATATATTTGTTCTTCTTACATTCTGGATTATCATAGTATTCTTTGCAGGAAGCTAAATTATCACAAAATTTACACATTATGCACTGTGCCCCCTTCTCATGGACAATGGACTGGTTGCGTATCTGAGAGAATCTATCCAATGATCGTTACCGTCTGGATAATCTGCGATAACTTCTCCATTGCCATCTACTTCATGTTCATAATTGATAATTTCCTTGTATGCTCTAGGCGTTCGTGCCGGATCAATGACTAATGTTCGGCATTGTAACCACTCAAAAGTATATTTGCGGCTTCCCGGTGTAACAATCGCTCTGCGTGCCGGAAGTCCTGCATCTCGGAAGTCAATAATACTTTCTTCTTCATCAACTCCGCAAGATATTGAATAATCATCATATCCCTTTTGCTTTATCTGGCTAGCCATTACTGTATTTCGAATTTTACATCCGCCAAGCTCATCCAGCAGGATGACTTTGTCCTGATTAGGTACATAAGCCACGCGGAGGAATGCTTTAGGATCTGGATACCACCCCCAGTCCTGTCCCTGGTAGATACTTTGATACTTCTGAATTTCTTCGTCTGGAATCGTTCGGATTTCCAACAACTCAAAGATATTTGTACCGAGTCCGACAGGCTGCCCGAGATATTCATGCTGGTAAGCTCTCGGATTTGTCTTTTTAAGATGCTCCGCATCATCAATAAATTGCTGTCCAAGCCATTCAACAGGAACTGATCTATAATCGCTCTTGTGCCTGTAGCTGTCAGCTCTTGGCTCTTCTACGTACACATTCGCCCAGTTGCTCCGGCTAATTGGCGGATTGAATGTCTTAAACACAACAAACTTACTGCCACCTCGAAGGACTGACTGCTGCACTGTACGAATTTCTTCAATGCCCGAAAATTCGTCAAGTTCCTCGAACCAGAGATACTTGAAATATCCCTTGCTTGCTTTAATAGATTTAGTCTTTTTTGCCTTGTCCAGTCCTCTGAATATGATTTTCTGTCCGGTAGGCTTATAAGTGTACTGCATAGGGCTTACGCTGGTGTCCCATAGTTCATTGACTCCGAGCGCGTCAATTCCCCATGCTATCTGTTCATAAACGGATTCTCGGAGTGTATTTCCGACTTTACGGAAGATAACAGCATTTGACATTATACCGTTCTCTGCGTCCTGCATCATCAGGAAAGGAATCATTACACCTACAAAAGATGACTTCGTGGATCCACGCCCGCCGTACAAATCGTAATATGTGTGCTTCTCATCCAGAATGTCCCAAAAGACTTCGTAGAAAGCAGGAGCTATTATATCTTTCAGACTAATAGAATTATTATCCATCCTGTTTCTCCGGTCTTGGAATATTGTTTATGATTGTGATTCCACAGGAGTCATTCTTGTATGATTCTGCCTTTTCAAAACGCTTCATAAGTTCCCGCCCTGCCGCTATCCTTGTTTCAAGTGAAGCATCAAGGCCGAACTGATCCTTTACTTCGCCCCTTAAAACAGATGAATAGAATCGCTGAATCTCTGCAATATCCGCTATGCGTTCATCGTCAATTTGCTTTTGCCGCTCCTGTATATATGAGGATATAGACGGTTTTGACAGGTTTTCAGTTCCCATTTGTCTTGCTGATTGCTCGCTGTATCCGGCTTTTTTAGCCGCTTCTGTGGCATTTCCGCATTTTAAAAATTCATCCGCAAACGCTTTCTGTTTAGGCGTTAAGTCCATCTAATCACCTCTGTCTATCCTCATTTTTTGACCGCCTCCCATATCTCTTTCAGGCAAATGACTACATCATACTGGGATGCAGTTCGGAGTATTTCATAATCGCAATCCTTCCATTCACTTTTTTTTGTAAGGTGAAGTGTAGGTGTTGATATGATTGTTACTGTAATCAACCGTTCTTGTTCTTTACTGTAAAACTGTGATGTTCCAATTTTTACAATTAATCCAGTGGATAATATAGCTTTTTGAAGTTTTCTTGATACTGCTTTTAAATTTGCCATATTATCACCTCACAAAAAAACTGCCACATACGGTACATAGCTATAGATATATACTATATTACCATACATGGCAGAAAAATTTGTCCCCACATTTTAATATTAATTGTAGTATTATATTTCTCTTAGTTTTCTTAGAGTATCATAAAACATAGCCATTGCCTTGCGCTTGTATGCGTAGAAATCGTCTCGCTTTGCCGGTATGTATTTCGTTTTCATGATACGGTCATAGGATTTGTTTGTTACAATAGATTCATACACCAAAAGTTCAATCCCCGGCGGACAAGAACTTATGCAGCAGTGTAAAATATCGTGTCTCTGCTCTGGTGTAGCTTTCTGACATATATCCTTTAAACGGTTAATGTCTTCTGGATATACGCCAAAATCAACAAGTGACTTTTGCCTGGTCCGCATATCATCACTCCTTTTTATTTCTATTTACGCTTGCCACCAAAATGTGTAATCAAGTAAATAGTGCCAAATGTAAATGCTATTCCAAATGTAAATGCTATTAAACTATCAATCATTCTTTTTTATTTCCTCTCTTACCATCTTCAACTTAAACTCTGAAACATTTGGATACGAGATCTCAAACTCTTCTTTTCCATCCATTTGATTCATGAACCATTCAAATACAGAGGCGATTGCCATATCGGTTACGTCTTTTTTTTCACCTACCCATAAACCTTTTTCTTCGTTTACATTTCCATAGTAGATGGTATTTGTAATAGGGCTAACACCCATTGCTTTGATAGTTTTACTTGCCATTCTGTATCTCCTTCAACTGTTTTACTGCTTTTCTATAATCCCTGTTCGCAGACCGGAACATCATCAAGAGTATTTCAGATACAGGCCTTGTCCGATTTCTTCGCTTTGCTTTTTTGACGCATGCAAGCTCATTTCCATCTGGCACATATATTCCTACGTAATGCGGAATTTCAAGGGATATCGCAGCATATACATCTGTCGGCATAACCAGATAGTTATAATCGCCAACAAAATTCAGCCCATGACCAGAATGAAAATCTTCAGCAGATGACTTGATTTCATAGCAATAACAATCGCCTTTTTCTATCCCGGACACGCTATTATTCACCGGCGCGAACCGCATATAATCCACCCTTACTGCATGATCTGTCGAATAATCGAATGTCACTTCTTTCGCCCAATAAATACGTGGATCATTTTGAGGATTTATTTTCTTTTCAAGCATGGCTGATAGTTTCGCTGTAATCTCAGGTCTTGTCATTTTTCATCTCCTCCAACTTCTTCTCGGCTTCTTCGCGGGTGAGAAATACTATTCTTCCAATATCTTCTAAACGGTAGCAACTTTCTCCCATATCTTCTTTGCCTATTGCGTCAAACCTTACAGCACGTTCATTTTTGTAACAGAGAAAATGAATTTCTGAAACAGTCATCGGAATAATCGGTTGCTTGGCTCCGGCATTCACTCTATAAACCGTGTCTCCAACCTTACACGGCAATCTCACAAGCAAGCCCTGTTCTTCTGCATCCTCGTACTCTGCTAATTTGTTGCAGCATCTACCATGACCATTACTTCTAATGTCCGGTCTTGGAATTGCCCGTCTGTCTTCATCCTCCCCGATCCATTGCGTTAATCTCTCCATCTATTTCACCTCTTCCATCTGACTTTCTACAGTATCTGCAAGTAACTTCAAGGACTTAATAAACGAGTCCGTCAATGCTGTTTTGTCTAGGTATTTAGCGAATGTTCTGACAAGTCTTATAGCATCTTTGAGTTCCTTCTCATCTTCAATTACGTCTGATGCTTCTACCAATTCATATCCCGGTTCAAGGCTGGCATTTCTTGTTAGTTCTTTATTGCTATAGAACTTTAACATATCCGGGATCTGCTGTTCTTCAAAAGGATATGGATACACTTCTTTTCCGCCGTACCATCTATATCCTTGTTCCTTTGCTGCTTTCAGAATATTTTCATACTCTTCATGCGTTATGACTAATACACATTTATTCGCTAGATCAATCATCTACTCCACCTCCTGTAATTTCATCAATACACTGATTTCGACCATCGACCATCCCACACTGATAATCCGTCATATCGTTCTCAATAGTGCTCTTCTCCGGCAGTGGCTTCAACGGACACCAATCAGGTCTTGATTTACTTTCGCAATCATAATGTTCTTCTGTTATCAGAATTACATCACAATCTAAACAGTCAGCTAATTCACAATAACCCGCATATTCAAGATTGCCGCAGTATTCAGTTCCGAACGGACAGTCATAACAATTTTCTGGCGTATCTATCACTAATACTGATTTACTCATCTGATTCCTTCACTCCTAAATCAAATAATGCAATCTGTGATCTAAGTTCTTCTAACCGTTTGCAAGCGTCATTGTAATAACATTCATTAATTTCATACCCTATATATTCAATTCCGTATTCTTCATAGGCAATCAATGAGCTTGCACTCCCCACATGCGTATCAAGCACCATCATTCCTTTCTGCAGATATTTCTGGCAAATCCACCTGTATAGATTTACTGGCTTCTGTGTCGGATGAATTCTCTTTTCATTTAATTTCTTATTTCCTTGTTGAACAGTTCCTTCAGCAATTGATTTTCCTTGAAACATTCCTCTCCACATATAGCGAAAAATGTCAACCCTTCTTGTAAGACTGCAGTAAGCAACTTCTGCGTCTGATTGATCTGAACCATCATTGCATTTATCCCAGATTATCAAGCCACCTGCCATTGGGTAATCAAAGTAATTACATCCCCAGATAATCTGATTTTTTGATACTCTGAATAGCTGTTTAAAATACTCTCGATCTGGCGGTTTATTATCCCAACCATAATTCTTATAGCCGCCATCAGGAACATAAATGGAACTTCCATTTTTCTGCTTTACATATTTACTGCGATTCTTACCGCCATGTTCTTTGATTCCGTATGGTGGGTCTACAACTGCCACATCGAAGTAATTATCTGGAAAGTCCGGGAGAAAATTCATGCAGTCACCGCAAATAAATTCTCTTTGCATCAGTGTTCCTCTCATTCAACTCCACCGCCCTTCACGATCTCGATTGCATCTTTCAGCATTATAATTTCATATGCTTTAGACCATCCTACTGGTCTTGCCAACGCGCTTCTATTTTCCAACTGCTCCACAACCTTGTCCACATCAAAAGCTGTCGGCTGTTCGTCAACAGCTTCACACATAATTTCCGGGCTAAATGTTTCTCTCCCTGTGTTCAAAGAACTATTAATTGCTTCTTTCAGTTTATCTGCATTAATCAACCTCATAATCTTCACACTCCTCCGCATATTCATAACCGTCCATATCGTCACATCTGCACTGGCAGGAATCCTGTTTAGTACAGCAGATGCAGCATTCTGTTTCACCATCCGGGCAGGTTAATTACATTTCCCCATTAATCCAGTCTCTCTCCTTTTCGAAGTAAATGTATCTGCTGTTCTTCTTGGCCGGCTCTGATGTGTCAATACCGTATTTTGTCAGCAGATTTCTCAGAAACTTTAATTTAAACTCTTTTAACGTGATCTTGAATCTGGTGTAGGTCTTGCCGTCTTTCTCAAAAATTGATATTTCCATGTTCAGTCTTTCTCCTCTTTCCTCATAATTTCTTTTATGCATTTCTCGCAATAGCAGCCTTCCTGCCCCTCTATCTTGTATAAGAAGCATGTCCAGTGCCTGTTCCAGATGCCTTTATCGTTGCATCCCTTGCAGCTACCTTGCCCATCTCCTTCGCATCGTATTATTTTTAACATTTATTCAGTCCTCCTTATATGGTTCTGGAAGCGGCATCCAAGCAACACATTTTAACAATTTTATATATTCTTTCGACCCTTCAAAAAAATCTATAATATGCCAACCATCAGCCGTTGCATGCTCATCGTCTGGTCTATTCATGAACTCCGCAACCCTTGGAATTAATTGATATTCTGTATCTGATTCTCTGAATACTGCAAGGCACCAGTCACGTTTATCCGGCATTTTTTCAGATACTGGAATCCAGTTGGTAGCTTTTAAACGCTCAATAACTTTCTTCTGTTCTTCTTCTGTCTCGCAATGTATTGTAATGTCATAGGTATCATCATATGCGCTAAATGCGCCGTCTTCATTCTGAATAAGTTCCATTACATCACTCATTTCTATCCTCACTTTCCCCATGTAAGCAACTGACACGCTATTGTGCAGTCCTCCATGATTTCTTAACCAAATGCTACCTGTCCGTTATTCTGCACATAAATCACCGGTGCGGCTTTACGCTCTCCAACTTTCAGATACGGGCAATTAGCTTTCACGAGTGCTTCTGCCATAACTGGCACAACACTGTTCCCAATTCTCGCTACTTGTTTTGCGATCGGGTAATTTCTCCATTTATAGTCCCGATCAATAATGTAATCTTTTGGAAACCCTTGCATTACCTTTAATTCTTCCGGCTTTAGCATTCTGAGAAAAATATCTGATATGATGTATTTTTCTCCATGAATATCAACCAGAACGTTTACCAGTCCGAACCTGTCTTTTGTGGTAATGGTTCCAAGTGGCTCGTTAAGCACCTGTCCGCATCCCGTTCCATAATATTTAACCAGAAAAGCAGATATCACACCGAAGTGCCCGGGTGATGTGGTTATTGTATGCAGTGGTTCGTCACATCCTTGACCGATTCCGGTCTTGTAATATTTCGTGATAAAAGCTGTCACAAGTCCGTATCTGTTCGAGGTATCAATGGTTTTTATCGGTTCAGTCAGCAATTGTCCTCTGGAATCGCCTTGTCTGGTTTCTCCATGATATTGAATGATAAATGCCAGTGCATCTTTATTCCGTACAATATACGGTTCTGGATTACCAACGATATATTTCTTGATTCCATTTGCGATTCGCTTCTGTGTTGCTTCTGCCAGTGGTTTCGGACGGTCAAATATACTTTTGCCTAAGTCTGACCAATCAATGTAATCTCCACACTGTTCGTATGGCTTCAGACCGTCTGTTCCCAAGCGATTATGCGTAGGCTTTGGCCACACTATCTGTTTTCCATCCCTACGAAACACCGCATACCAACGTTTTCTTGTAGTCGGCGCTCCATAATTCGCAGCTACCAGTTCCCGGCTGTCAAATTCATAACCGATATTTCCCATTGCTGAAATGAATTTTCGATAATCTTCACCAGTCTTTTCCTTGATCGGATGTCCTTTCTCATCCAATGGTCCCCATTGTTGTATTTCTTCCACGTTCTCCATAATGATTACATCTGGGAGAATTGCTTTTGCGTGTTTATATACAGCCCATGGAAGAATGCGAAGCCCTTGTTTCCTCGGCTGACCACCTTTCGCTTTTGAATGACTTGTGCAGTCCGGTGAAGCCCACATCAACGCTACGTGCTGATTTCCGACGTATTTCTGCAAATCTACTTTGAAAATATCCTCTGTCAGATGCAGTGTTCCAGGATGATTCGTCTTGTGCATCAGGATAGCGTCGGGGTCGTGGTTGATTGCTATGTCTACTGGTCTTCCGAGCGCCATCTCAATTCCTACGGATGCTCCACCGCCACCGGCAAAACAATCTATGATTAAATCTTTCATTTTCTACTCTCCGGGATTCTTTAATACAATCCCTAACTCTTCTTTAATAGCGTCTACATAATCAATCCATTCTGCCAGACCGTCATTGATATAATCGGCAGCCCGGTCAAGTCCATTTCTGAATCTCTGACAGCGTTTCTCGCCAAAACCAAAATCATCATGCAGAACGGCAATTCCAAGGATTGCAAATGTATCAAGTGTCATTTCTTTGATCTTCTGTGCAGATTTATCCAGGTCTTTACTGGCTAAAGAGGTATGTACTCCTGTAATCCCTCGGAATTTTATTTCCCTCTCAAGTGCTTCTATACCGCCATCTCTAACAATTCTGAGTGCCAGGTCAAGGCCGTCCTCTCTCCCTCGCTCATACTCCTTCATTTTGTTCATTGGTTTTCTCCTTGTTCAGATTTTTAGCTTTCTTATGCATCTTGTCCAGATAATCCGCATAGGCTGTAAGCATGTGATCCACAAAGCCGTTTTTATTATATTTGTCCGATACAACGTGTATCTGCTCAACTACCTGCTGCCAGTATTCGTCCCTTTCTTCTATTCCGGCAGTCTGGAGAACCAGTGCCGGAAAGTCGATTTGTAAAAACTTTATGGTGTTCGGTATCTGCTCATGCGTCACTCTCATACTTATACACCTTCTTCTACCTCAAAACTCTGTTCAAGAAGTCGCTCATTATCCTTGCTAAACGCCTTTATATAGCTCTGTTTTATCGGTCTGATAAAATGTATGCCGTTAGCTGATTTAGCCCGGGAAACAGCTACATAGAACTGTCCAGGATCCCAACAGCAAGGATCAATATTAATCTTTTCAAATGTCTGTCCCTGTGATTTATGAATACTGATCGCCCAGGCAAGTTTTACCGGGAACTGAGAGAAAGAACCAGCTTTCTTACGGACTATCTTTTCTTTTACGATCTTCTGTCCATCTTTTTCCTGTTCAGTTTCCTCAATAACCTGTTTCTCAATGTCTTTACTGTATCTGTACAAGTTAACTGTTTTACCCTTATCAGTCTTGATAACCAGATAGGATTCTTCAAATTCTCCGTTATCCACAATTTTCTGAATGATGCCAATCGTTCCATTGACGTAGTTTCCAGACAGATCATTGACTGTAATCATCACTTTTGCACCGATGTTAAGAATTAAGTCCTCTCTGGCAAATGCAATGTTCTTAATATCAGCAGACGTTAATTCTCCGTCAACTGCTGCATGAAACACTTTTTCGGTCTTTTTATCCAGTTTTCCGAGAAAAGTATTATTAATCCGATCAGCTTCAGCATTTGTTCCGACCAGAAACGGTGCTTCTGGTATAACCTTGTCTGATTCGTTATTCTCCAGATATGCAATGGATTTTCTAATATTGTTGCCATATTTAATATCATTCAGCACATACTTAAATCCCTCATCATTCTGCCTGCATACTTCATCAAGTTTAATATATTCAAACCCCATTTCTTTCCAGTACTCAGACATGAAAGCATATCCGTGTTCGTACTTTCCACCCTTTCCATAATCAGATCCATACATCCGGCAGAGAATTTTACGGTCATCTGTTGTAATGACTGGTGGAAGCTGGTAGAAATCCCCAATTACGATCAGTTGAACGTCTTCTTTATCCTCTCCGCTCAAAAGTCTATCAACCGCTCTCTCTTCATTTTCTGTAATGATCGTCTTCGCAATCATATTAAACAGGTCGAACCGGCACATGCTGATCTCGTCAATAATAAGAATATCCGCTTCCTTCAACAGTTCAGCTCTGGATTTCACTTTTTTCTTGTAATCCTCAAATTTGATTGAGATATTCAATGCACGATGCACGGTAGTCGCTCCATATCCGATATTGTCCGCAGCTATTCCAGTAGTAGCAGATACCAGAACACTTTTACCAGTTTTTTCCGCCTCATCAATGAATGTCTGAATAACCGTTGTCTTGCCTGTTCCTGCATCTCCTGTAAGGAAAACATTACTGCCAGACAACATTGTGTCCAATGCGTACCGCTGTTTTTTATTAAGCTTCTCTTTTTCCATTTTTGTAACCACTCCTTATGCCTTAGTAACCAATTGTAACAATCTGAATTTTCATGCAATTTAATTTTATTTTTTAATTTGTGTAATCATTTTATTTTTGTAACCAATGTGTAACCAACTTTTCAACCACCTTGGTTACACCGCAAACCCTTATTTTATGCGGGTTTCAGAGTTGTGTAACCGTGTAACCAATGTAACCAATGTTTTCCTATAGGAGATTGCAATGTGTATATGATTTTTTTATATATTTTTTTATTCCCTATACACATGCTTTTCCGCGGGTTACATGGTTACATGGTTACAAATCACGAAAACGGAACACTTGTTCCAGTATTAGCAGGTATAAAATCAGCTTCAACATGCTCATTTTCCTGTTCGTCTTCAAGATCTTTTATATCAATAATCTTTACAGCAACAAGTCTCATTACACTTCCCCCATCTCTTTTTATTACCGTATCCCTTTTTCCTGTATGCTTAATTAATTCTCGATTAATCGCCCATGCTGAAAAGGCTTTTCTGGAGAATCCGTTGTTCTTTAAGAGATTTTCAAGAGGTTTCGGATAAAAATACACATATACATCTCCATACTCATCTGGTGCTTCCTTAAATCCCCACTGATCGCAACTGAATTGCGCATCAAAGTGCTGCCCGTACACAGAAAGACTTTCGATGATAAATTCATAGCATCTCTGTCCTTCCGATACGTCTTTCTTGCGTGTAGGTATGTCCACAACATCCTCGACTGTCAGCTCACGTCCATCCTTAAATATGAAATCTGTAGCTAATTTGTCAGCCAGTAGGAGCGTGGATATAGCCATGACCTGTTTTGCCGGAAAATTATATCCATCAAAGCCCTTTTCAATCTCAGACTTCATTTTTTTTAACTCATCCGGTGTAAATTTTTTAAGATTTCCAACAAATACTCTTCCAGCAAAACCATAATTTTTCATTACAGTGCTGTTAATCTCTGCCGGATTCTCGTAAATATCCTCGCAACACTCAATTTCAACAATTCTGTTGATTGCTCCACCGGAATCTGCAAATTCTGAAATAGGATTCTCGCCGTTGCAAATGGTTACATTACTCCATGTATTCTCCTTAGCTGTTCCGAGGTCCTTATTTGATCTTCCTTTTCCTTTACCGGAACAGAGATTGTAAATCAATGTTTCGTAGTTGTCCCTAATATATTGAGAAGCGTTCTTAGAGTCATCGAGGATCATCGGAAAGTTATTAAGCATGTCTGCCCTTATCTCCAATGACGTATCTGTTGACCGGAAATTCCCAACGTAGGATCCTGGCGACGGGTTTCCCCAGATAGATGCAGCTATGTTGATCGTTACTGTCTTGCCGCCGCCTGTCTGTCCATAGAAGTCTACGATGAACGGCAATGCATCAAGCGGTTGTACAAGCACACTTGCAAAAGATGCTGCCAGTGCTATTCGTGGTTCTAATCGTCCGCACGATCGTAACTGTTTAGCCAGAGTCACCCACTTGAAGTAGTCTCCACTTTCCTGTATACTCTGAAATAGTGTTTTAAAGCGGTATTCGCCGTCAAAGACGATTGAAAGGTCGTAAGGTACAAATACATTGCCATGCCACCCTAACTTGCTCGTAGAGTGCTGTATGTCGATCATATCGGCATTATACATTTCAACGTCCGCCAGATACTTCACAAGAAGCCTTGCATTCTCCGAGTTGACCTGCACACCGAACCTTGCAAGATTAGTTATCGCCCTGGAAGTCACAATGTCGATTTTTGGAACAGTTATTTCTGTCCAGTATCCATCTCTTTTAAAAGCCACTGTGATCTGTTCTTCGCCTGTCTCAATATTTTTCAATCGACGTATCGGCATGATTGGATGGTGGCATACAAGTTCTCTCGCCTTGGATGTTTCAGAAGAAAATATTCCGTTTTCTGTAGCTATCCAGCTACCACAAGCCATGTTTGGATATTCTTTTCCAATATCATCCTCATAAAAGTTTGTGATATTTTCAACTAACTGCATAGAACGATTTGCTTTTTCTTCTTTTTCCTTGTCCTGTTCTGCTTTCTGGAATTCTTTTATGAATTCCTCGGCTATGCTTTTTGCTCTTACACTCTTCGCCCTGTCCATTAACTTAAATTTAGCTTCCGAACGGTCGATTTTACTTTTTATTGAAAAAAGTTCTTCATACAGTTGCTTCTGCATAAAATCGTTTGCTTGCAAATTTTCAATATTTTCAAGAATGCTTCTCACCTCCTGCCTTAGCTGACAATATTTCATATCTGCTTCTTTCTTTTTCAAGGTTGAACTGGCACATATACCACTCTTCTGAACCAGGAGGGAAGGTTTTTAGCGCTGTTTCGTACATAAGTATGTTCTTTTCTACCTGCTCAAGCTCATTAGGATCCTGAGTGGGATTACATTTTTTTGATTTGATATCTCGCACTTCATGTCTAATCTGGTTGCGGCTTTTACCTTTTTTTGATACATAAGTACCGCCTAGCTCAATGAATGCAGTGCTAAAAGGAACAGATTCATATTGCATCACGAAATCAAACACAT
>ULUC01005091.1_pt1 | contig 34866 bp, 26 predicted proteins | sample 1958151 | NCBI WGS metagenome assembly ULUC01 (sample SAMEA4835750, study PRJEB28245) | human gut metagenome | biome: gut microbiome; material: fecal sample | place: Denmark | collected 2008
ATCACACATAAGCAAAGTCCCAGGGCATGAAGCAGCTCATGAGCGGTGGCGGCGTCATTCTCATCGGTACGCAGCTGATCCCTCTGCTCTCTGGTCTGTTCGGCTAAGCACCCGCGATAGGAGGTACTCCCGCCATTGTTCGATAATATCTTTGCAGCCATCGAAAAATGGATGCGGGAACTTCTGACAGGAATGGTGGAGTCCAACATGAGTACGATGTTCACGGATGTCAATGAAAAGACAAGTGAGATCGCGGCTCAGGTTGGACGCACTCCACAAAACTGGAACAGCAGCGTTTTCAGTATGATTCAGAACTTATCAGAGTCGGTGGTAGTTCCGATTGCCGGAATCATCATCACTCTGGTACTCTGCTATGAGCTGATCTCGATGCTGACCGAGCGAAACAACCTGCATGATGTAGATACATGGATGTTCTTCAAGTATTTTGTCAAGGCATGGGTCGCAATCTATCTGGTCAGCAATACGTTCACAATTACAATGGCAGTCTTTGACGTTGGACAATCGGTAGTTAATTCGGCTTCCGGTATCATCAACGGCGAGACTGCCATTGATGTTAGTTCGCTGTCCATGCAGATGCAGGCGGCGATGGCAACCATGGAGATCGGTGAACTGGTAGTGCTGGCTCTTGAAACCTTCCTTGTCAGCTTCTGCATGAAAATTATGTCGGTGGTGATAACTGTCATTGTCTATGGGCGCATGATAGAGATTTATCTCTATACATCGCTTGCCCCGATCCCGTTCGCAACGATGAGCAACCGTGAATGGGGTCATGTAGGAACCAACTATTTCAGAGGACTGTTCGCCCTTGCATTTCAGGCATTTCTGATGATGGTCTGTGTGGCGATTTACGCAGCACTGATTTCTTCGGTGCGGATTTCCAGCAATATGCACTCCGCGCTGATCGGCGTTGCAGCGTATACCGTGATTCTGTGCTTCAGCCTGATGAAAACGGGAAGTCTGTCCAAACAGATCTTCGGCAGTCACTAAAACCGGGAAAATCCGAGGAAAGGAAAGACAGCAGACAGAAAGCCGTATCCCGGCGGCGTGTCTGACTGTCATGGTGAAGAATGGCTTATGTAACGATCCCGAAAGACCTGTCCAAAGTCAAAAACAAGGTCTTTCTCAACCTGACAAAGCGGCAGCTCATCTGTATGGGCTTTGCGGCATCCATCGGTGTCCCGTTCTACTTTCTCACACGGGGAACACTTGGCACAAGCAACGCGGCGGCGGGCATGGTGCTGCTGATGCTCCCGGAATTTTTCTTTGCGCTGTTCGAGAAAAACGGGATGCACCTTGAAACCATCCTGACGAACTTCATCAACGTCCGCTTCAAGCGTCCGGCGGTTCGCCGCTACGAGATCGAAAATCTGTACGAATATGAACCGGAGAAACCTGTAACACCAAAAGTGAAGAAGGGAGGCATTATTGGGAAAAGAAAAGGATAAGAAGCCGCTGTTCGGCGGCATCTTCCGGAAATTCTTCAAGCCGTCTGCAAAGGCAGAAGCAAAAAAGAAGAAAGAGCATCACTTGACCGTGCAGCGGTCGATTCCGTATCTGGAAATGGGACGGGACGGCATCTGCCGGGTGGAGGAACATCTGTATTCCAAAACCGTCCGCTTCTATGACATCAACTATCAGCTCGCGCAAAACGAAGATAAGAACACCATTTTTGAAAGCTGGTGTGACTTCCTCAACTACTTTGATTCCAGCATCCGCTTTCAGCTTTCGTTCATTAACCATAAAAGTGATATGAGCGAATACAACAAGGTCATTCAGATTGAGCCGCAGCATGACCAGTTCGATGATGTACGCATGGAATATGCGCAGATGTTGAAACAGCAGCTTGCCAAGGGCAACAACGGTCTGGTTCGGACGAAATACATCACGTTCAGCATTGAAGCCAAAAGCGTGAAAGAAGCAAAGCCCCGGCTGGAGCGTATCGAAACCGATATTCTCAACAATTTCAAGGTGCTGGGCGTAAAAGCATATCCGCTGAATGGTGTGGAACGCTTACAGATCATGTACGAGATGTTCCATCAGGAGGAAGAACGGAAGTTTGAGTTCAGCTATGACCGCATCCTGCAAAGCGGCATGACTACCAAGGACTTCATTGCTCCGACCAGTTTTCTGTTCAAGAACGGCAAGGACTTCCAGATGGGAGATACTATCGGCGCAGTATCCTATCTGAACATCCTTGCCCCGGAACTGACGGATAAGGTTCTGGCAGAGTTTCTGGACATGGACAAGAATCTGGTGGTCAGCATCCATGTGCAGTCGGTAGACCAGCTCAAGGCAATCAAACTCATCAAGGGCAAGATCACAGACCTTGACCGTATGAAGATTGAGGAACAGAAAAAGGCGGTGCGTTCCGGCTATGATATGGAAATTATTCCGAGTGACCTTGCAACTTATGGTGGTGAAGCCAAGAAGATTCTGGATGATTTGCAGAGCCGCAATGAGCGTATGTTCCTTATTACGGTGCTGTTCCTCAATGCTGCGAAAACCAAACAGGAGCTGGATAGTGCAGTGTTTCAGACGGCTGGTATCGCTCAGAAGTTCAACTGCACATTGAATCGACTGGACTATATGCAGGAGCAGGGGCTTATGAGCAGTCTGCCGCTGGCCAATAATCTGGTTCCCATCAAGCGGGCATTGACTACAACTTCCACCGCCATCTTCGTGCCGTTCACCACACAGGAACTTTTCATGGAGGGCGATTCCCTCTACTACGGTCTGAATGCAGTGTCCAACAACATGATTATGGCAGACCGAAAACAGCTCAAAAACCCGAACGGTCTGATTCTTGGAACACCGGGCAGTGGAAAGTCGTTTAGCGCAAAGCGTGAAATGACAAACGTGTTCTTCACGACAACGGACGATATTATCATCGCAGACCCGGAAGGCGAGTATTATCCGCTGGTCGAAGCCCTGGGCGGGCAGGTCATTCATATCTCATCCACCAGCCGGGACTACATCAATCCGATGGACATTAACCTGAACTATGCGGACGATGATAACCCGCTGGGCATGAAGTCGGATTTCATCCTTTCCCTGTGTGAGCTTATCATGGGCGCACGGGATGGCATGGAGCCGGAAGAGAAATCTGTCATTGACCGATGCCTGCCGCTGGTCTATCAGAAATATCTGAATGACCCGAAACCGGAGAATATGCCGATTCTTGGTGATCTGTACGATTGCCTGCGGGAACAGAAAGAACGGCAGGCGCAGCGTATCGCCACGGCATTGGAAATCTACGTCAATGGTTCGCTGCGGGTGTTCAACCACCAGACGAATGTGGAACTGGATAACCGCCTTATCTGCTTTGACATCAAAGAATTGGGCAAGCAGCTCAAAAAGCTGGGTATGCTCATCGTGCAGGATCAGGTGTGGAATCGTGTTACCATCAACCGCAATGCAAAGAAAAATACACGATACTACATTGATGAGTTCCACTTGCTCTTAAAGGAAGAGCAGACTGCCGCATACAGTGTTGAAATCTGGAAGCGTTTCCGAAAATGGGGCGGCATCCCTACGGGTATCACGCAGAACATCAAAGATCTGCTTGCCAGCCGGGAGATCGAGAACATCTTTGAGAACAGCGATTTCATCTATATGCTGAATCAGGCATCCGGTGATAGGCAGATTCTTGCAAAGCAGCTCAACATTTCGCCATTCCAGCTTTCCTATGTGACGAACAGCAACGAGGGCGAGGGGCTGCTGTTCTACGGCAATACCATTATTCCGTTCAAGGATAAGTTCGATACTTCGCTGAAACTTTATGGCCTTATGACCACGAAACCGAATGAAATTGCAAAATACAGGGAGAAGAAAGACGCATGATGAACGAGAAAAAACTGAGCCAGATGATCCTGAAACTGCATGACCGTGCTGAGGCAGCAAAATACGATGGCGATTCCAGCCCGCCTTATCAGGAAGTGGAAATGCTGAATTTCCACGATGAGGAATCGGTGGTGCATACGGTGCTGGAGGACTTTTACGCAGTCGGCGCACTGGCAGATGAACTGACCCACGGATTCCACATGGAAGAACGGGGCTACATCGACCGCACAGAGGTCAATTCCCGGCTGATCGCTTTTGCCAGAGAGCTGGAGCGCATTCTCGATAAGTGGGAGACTCATGCAACTCTGATTGCGTGAGTTTCCTGCCGGATGGGAGGTGAATCCAATGGCAGACAAGCGATTCCGGGGCAGAGATAAAATCGTCCAGAAAATGACCAAAGACGGTCTGGTGGAAGAGAATCTCCGCACCGGGGAAACCAAGTCCGCAGTTGCAGAAGAACCGCCGAAGCAGGAAGATTCGGAAAAAGACGCTGTGGAAAGTGCAGAAGAAACCCCTGTTGTGGAAGAAGAGGTGTGCATGGATGCCGAGGAGGGAGAGGAGGAAAAGCCACGGCGCAGCACAGCCAAACAGAGTACAGAGTATTATAAAGCCCATCAGGAGGATGGCAAAGCGAAAGAAAAAGATGCTTCGCCAGTGGACGAAGATGCAGAGCCTGCGCTGAAGAAAAAGGGCCGCTTATCCTTTGATGATGAGCAGCAGGGCGGCATCGTCCGGGGCGCAGGGCTGGGCATTAAGAAAGTGGCGAAGAAAGGAGTGGATACTGCCACTGGTTTTGCCCATAACAAGGTGCATCAGGTCGAAAAGGAAAACTCCGGTGTGGAGTCGGCGCACAAGAGCGAAGAAACGCTGGAAGGATTGTACCGTTTCTCTAAAGGCAGGAAAAAGACCAGAGAAAAATCTGCCAGAGCTGAGAAGAAAGTCGAGGTTGAGAAAAAATCCAGCCGTCTGAAATTTTCGGAGAGTGAGGGCGGCATGGCCGAAGAAGTGGCAGAAACGTCACTGAAAAAGAAACCGCACTTGCCACCACCGACTGCCGCAGGAGGTGAAGCAACAAAGACAGTCGGTTCAAAATTCTATCAGAAAAAGCAGTATAAGGATGCCTATGCAGCAGCCAAGCGAGGTCGGAAAGCTGGAAACGCTGCCAGCAAGCAGGCGGCAACGGCGGCGAACACGCTTGCCGAAAAAGCAAAAGCGGCGGTGCAGGAAATCGTTGTGCAGAACAAGACCCTGTGGGCGGGACTTGGCATCGCAGCACTGATGCTCATGCTGATTATGGGCGCATTTTCAAGCTGTTCCGCAGCAATCCAGGGAACGGGTAGCACCTTTATCGGAACGACGTATCCTAGTAAGGATGCTGACATGAAAGGTGCAGAAGAAGATTATCTGGAACTGGAAAAGAAGCTGGATGAGCAGATACGGCAGATGGAGTCCACACATCCCGGCTATGACGAATACCGTTACCAGTTGGACGAAATTGGGCATGACCCTTATCAGCTGATCTCTCATCTGACTGCCGTATATGAGCAGTTCACCAGAGGACAGGTGAAAACCGTCATCAAGTCGCTGTTTGAGCAGCAGTATCTCCTGAAAGTCTGGGAAACGATAGAGATTCGCACACGCATGGAAACCAGAGTAGGGATTCGGCCAACGATTGACGCTTTTGGAAACGTCAGCATGGAAACCTATACCTATCAGGAAGAAGTGGAGTATGAGTACAAAATCCTCAACGTCCTACTGAAAAATAAGGGCTTTGACACCATTGCCAGAAAGAACATGGATCGGAAGCAGACTGGACGGTATGATGCCTACAATCTGACTTATGGCAATCGCCCAGAACTGTTTGGCGCAGGCTCCCCTACATACAGTGGCGGCACAACAGGCAGCATTGGCTCTGGTGGTTCGGGTGGAACAGGCGGAAGCTCCGGCGGTGGTTTCCAATATGACATTCCAGAAGAAGCCCTGTCGGATGAAAAGTTTGCAAGGATGATCGCAGAAGCCGAAAAGTATCTGGGAATGCCGTATGTGTGGGGCGGAAGTTCCCCAAGCACCAGTTTTGACTGCTCCGGCTTTGTCTGCTGGGTCATCAATAACTGCGGCAATGGCTGGAATGTCGGACGCACGACAGCAAACGGACTGCGCGGCAAGTGCAGCTACGTTTCTCCTGCAAATGCACAGCCGGGTGACTTGATCTTCTTTGAAAAAACCTATAATACCGTCGGCGCGTCGCACGTTGGCATCTATGTTGGCAACGGCATGATGATTCACTGCGGCGACCCGATTTCTTATACCAGCATCAATTCGACCTACTGGCAGAACCACTTCCTTGGTTTTGGCAGAATCAAGTAGAGGAAAGGAGAGAAGCTAGATGAGCAAAAAGCTGAAGAAGTTTTTGAATGATCCACCGCTGATGGAAAAGCCGATGAACCAGAAGCCGTCACTACACCAGATGGAACATTATCAGAAGTTCTATGAGAACGGGGAATATGTTCGGGCCGTAGAATCAACTACGGAACAGAACTACAATATGATTGATGGCTGTGCCAACAATCTCCCTAAGCCCCGCATAATCAACGGACGGGAATCCGTTCTTGATAAATTGCGAATCAGGCAGATGGCACGGGAAAAGCAAAAGAGTAGCCAAGAGCAGTCGGCTGATATGGAACGGAACAGGAAGTGATCTGTTGTTGCCCGGATGCAGAGGGTTCCCTGCAAATAGGCGTTGGAAGAAATATTTCAGGATCGCTTTGTGGAATTACAAAATGGTTTCTTGAAATACAGGGACGCTTAAAGACTGAAAATAGTGCAAGAGCCACCATAGGCTTACCCCCCAAAGGGTAGCCTATGGTGGCTCTTTTTTGCTTAAAGGGTCTGTTCTGTGCGTTGAATGTGATCTCGAATGTGGTGCTGCCCCAAGATGCTGTCAACATTGGCACAGGCTGTTCGCAATTCTTTTTGATAATCTTTATAATAGGTGTAGGTGTCGTATTGAGCCGCTTTCAAGGCAAGTAATCGTTCTTTTTCAAGTTTCAAATCTTTCATCTTCGGAAGTGAGCCGTCTGGATTTTGTGCTTTCAGAATCTGGGCGGCTTTTTCGTGCTTCTCAATTTCATCAGCGTGATCCTTGCGAAATTTTCCTTTGAAGCGAGCTTTCAAAAATTCATTGTAGGTGGATTTTGTGGAAAGGTACTGACCCAGATAGTGGATTTGCTCATTCACAGATTTGATTTGTGTTTCGGTGTCCTTTGTCTTTTGCCGTGCATCGTGCATCTGTAATGTGATGCTATCGTAGGTTGTCTGTAAATTTTCTCTGGTATCGAATCCGTTTTCCTGAATGTAAGCTACGGTCTTTGCCATCTGCTGAAGATTGAAAATTTTGACTTTTTGAGCATAAGCTCTGCTCTGTTGAGCCTTAATACAGTTTTGCAAGTCCACAACAAGACGCAGATCAGAGCGAATGAAGAGAATGGCAATCGGGTCTGCATGGTAATCGGGCATGGTCTGTCGTTGCTTTTCTTCTTGCTCAGCAGCAAGTGCATTGGCTTCAAAAAGATTGAGCAAATAATCTTTATCAAAATTTGTGCCTAAAGAGCGACCAGAAATGTACTTCTCTCGCTCTGGATGCAGATAGCTATATCTTCCCCGATTTTCTTTCACATGAATCTTATACTTTTCAAATAACTGGCTTTGAAAATCTTCAAACGAAATTGCGGAGGAAGAAATCTCTGAAACGGCATTCCGAACAAACTGCTTACGAGTCTGAAATGTTGTTTCCATTGGATTCATGCCATCAGCAATGATCTGTTCGTTTATATCTTCCAGCTCTTTCTGACCTCGCTTTTGCAACCAGTATTCAGCTTCAGTGATTTTATGTTGAGCCGGAGAGAGAAGATCGACCTGATACAGATTTTCACGCTGGCATAGATTCATAAGTTCTTGCTGTAAGTATTTTAGATAATCTTTTGTCAGGTGATGTTTGTATCCTGCTTTGCAGTCAATGCTGCGTGTGGTGTATGACTGTGGCTCTATGTCCAGTTTCCGTAAGCTGTTGATTATGATATGAACATGGATGTTGCCACTGCCATTATGTCCATCCGTGTGAGTACAGACCAATGCTTGATGGCCGGGAAGATGATTCTTCACAAATTCAAGTCCCAGGGTTTGTGCTTTCTCGCCAGTAAGATGGTGTTCGTCTTTATCGCGCGGATCAAAACTGATGATATAGTGATGGGACTTGACTTCGTCGTATCGGTAGTTTTTTCGATACTGGTCATTGAGCATTTCGCACTCAAGATCAAAGGTGTCGGGATTGCAGTTTACTCCATTCATGTGAAATTCGCTGCGGAGCATCATGCTCCCGTTTTCATCAAGGAGCGGTTTTAAGTGTCGTTCATCATGCTGGTATTTCAAATAGCAGACTGCCGCACTGTAATCAGCGTTTTTTATTGCGATGTGTTTTAACACGGCCATGATAGGTTCCCCCTAATTTGATTGCTTCCTGCCGAAGCTGCCATAATGCAGTGAGATGGCGGTTGATCTCGTCCTGCATTGACTTGGAATAGAAACCGCCAGAGTGGAAGTATTGGGCAATCTGATTTAGGTTGTTGCCGATGGCAGAATACTCAGCAATCAGTTTTTGAAGTTCGGGAAGTTCTGCAGTGATGTTGTAGTGGACTTCGATGCGTTCGTCCAGCGCACTCTTCCTGACATAAACGGCAACCGGATAGCCTGCCTGTTCAGCAGAAATGGAAATAGAAGCGTACTCGGCATCCGTAAAACGTACCATTACGTTATTTGTTCTTTTTATCTGCTCGCACTTTTTTCTTCTGCCCATAGATAGAAACTCCCTTCAAATTTATTTGCGAAGCAAATCCCGACAAGCCGTAGGCGGTCGGCTGCGACCACTTTAGTGGAAGCCAAATAGCCAAAATCAGAGATTTTGTGCGTACCGAGGGAATGGGGAAGCGGAATCCCCATCAAGATTGCCGGTAACGAAAAATCACGAAAGTGAATTTTGAGTTACTCCAGGCGAATCTTGCCCTACTTACGGTGAAGCCGTTGCCTTACGCATTTTTCGGGTTCTTCTATCTTTAGAATCGGGCAGAGCGTGTTTCGCAAGGTGTTTTTGAAAAAAGACAAAAAATTTTTGAAATACCTTGCGAAATGGCCTTTCTCCAATTCTATAAGTGAAAGAGGCTGACACACCACCCCAAAAACAGAAAGGAATGAGTGAATGACCGAAACAACTGCACGAACCTATCACACCATGGAAAGCCTGCGCCAGATGGCACAGACCGATCTCCGTAATGTGAACCGCAAGGAACTGGTAGACATCAACGAAGTGGAAATTAGAAAAGACTTGTCGCAGCGGGAGCGGATGGTCGATTTCATTTCGCAGATCAAGAACCCTTATTGCTATCTCGACAAGGGCATGGTAGTGAAGATCAGCTTTGCGGGAGAGAACCGATTAGAGGACACACTGAAAAAATGCGCACGGACGCATCGGAGATAAAAAAGAAGAAAGCAGAAGAAAATTTACACTTTAGCACATTAAAGCGTTGACATGGACCGCGAAATATGAGATAATGGCTTTGGGTCAAAACAGAATATGCTAACTAAAGCCGATAATTTTCTTGGTTTATTGTCAGAACGACAAATAGATTAAGGAGGTTATCGGCTTTTTATGTTTTTTCAGGAAAATGGACAATATCGCTGTGCTGTGTATCTTCGATTGTCACGTTCGGACGGCGATCAGCAGGAAAGCAACAGCATCAAAAATCAAAGAGCTTTACTGAATGATTATCTGGGAAAGCACCCGGAACTGCATAAGGTCGATGAGTATGTAGACGATGGATACAGTGGTACGAATTTTGAACGCCCGGATTTCAAACGGATGATACAGGACATTGAGAATCGGAAAATCAACTGTATTATCGTCAAGGACTTATCACGATTCGGCAGAAACTACATTGAAACAGGACGTTATCTGGAAAGAATCTTTCCATTTATGGGAGTCCGGTTCATCGCCATCAACGATCATTATGACAGTGCGGAAGAAAACGATGATAAGGGACGTATCCTGATTCCGTTCAACAATCTTATCAACGATACCTATTGCCGTGACATTTCGATGCGTGTCAGAAGTCACTTGGATGTGAAACGGAAAGAAGGTCAGTTCATTGGCAGCTTTGCAGGATACGGGTATCAGAAAGACCCGAAAGACAAGAATCATCTGATTATAGATGAATACGCTGCGGGCATTGTGCAGGAAATATTCAAGCAGAAATTGAACGGAATGAGTTCACAGCGCATTGCCAGTCACTTGAACGAACTGGGTGTCCTGCCGCCAAACGAGTATAAGAGAGCCAATGGATTCAACTATACCTGCGGTTTTCAGGCTGGGCTGAATCAGAAGTGGACAGTGGTTTCCGTCAATCGTATTTTGAAAAATGAATCCTATACGGGAACATTGATTCAGGGTAAACGCAGGAAAATCAATTACAAAGTAAAAAAGAGCCATGATGTTGGAAGTGAAAACTGGATTCGGGTGGAAGATGCGCATGATGCCATTATCAGCAAAGGCGAGTTCCAGCAAGTACAACAGTTGTTGGAACTGGACACTCGTACCGCACCATCGCAGACAACAGTTTATCCATTATCAGGTTTTCTGCGCTGTGCAGACTGCGGGCAGAATATGATTCGCCGCACGGTGACGAAAAACGGGAAGAAGTATCAATACTATCACTGCTCTACCTATAAGAATGGCGGCGGCTGCACACCGCACATGATAAACAGTGAGAAGTTGACGGAAAGTGTTCTGGCTGCGATCCGGCATCAAGTGACACTTCTTGTAGAAGCGGAAAAGGTACTCTCCAATGCAGAGTTGGCAAGCGGCGAACAGATTGGCATAAAGATTCTGGACAGCCAGATCACTGCACTGGAAGCTGAATTAGAACGGTACAGTAATTTAAAAATCCGTCTGTATCAGGACTTATGCGATGATGTTGTCAGTCGGGAAGAGTACGGAGAAATGAATACTCGCTTTGCGCAGAAGATAAAAGAGGCACAGGATAAGATTCAGGAAATCCGCGAAAAGAAGCAGGAGGCATTAAAGCACGACACACTGCTTCCTACTTGGTTGGAAGAATTTAAGCAGTACGAACATATCAAAACGCTCGAACGCAGGGTCGTGGTGGAACTGATCGACCACATAGATGTTCATAGCAAAACAGAGATTGAAATTCATTTCTGCTTCGAGGATGAACTGCACAGTATCACAGAAAAATTTATGGAATATCAAGCACATCATGGAAATGAGGTGGCAGAGGAATGAAATGGGTCAGTTATACAAGGTCGATTTCCAGCAGGATCGGAGAAGAAAATCCATCCAATACGATTGCGGAACAGAATGAGCGCATTGCACGGTATCTAAAAAAGTGCGGGTGCAGCGTATCCGAAAAATACAGTGACCGCAGGAGAACAGCAGAAGCCACGGAGGGCTTTGACAAATTGGTACAGGATGGGATGGCTCGGAAATTTGATGCAGTTGTTGTGGATTCTATCTTCCGCTGTGGAAGAACCCTTCCGTTTGCCATTGAAGCACTGCAGAGGACGTTCTATCCGCTTGGTATCCAATTTGCAGTTGTGGAAGATGACTTTTGCAGCATAGACAAAACTGCCGAAGAGGTTGCAGAGTATTTCAATGGAAAGACCATTGATAAGATTCGTTCGGAATTTATTACCAATCGCCAGAATCACTTTGAAGAAGGTACATTGACCCATCGACAGGCTAAATATGGTTATGCGCTGTCGGAAGATCGCAGAAGCCTTGTTCTTAATCCTGAAAGCGCACAGGTTGTAAAGCTGATTTTTCAGATGTATCTGGAAGATATGAAAATCCCGGAAATCGCAAGAGCATTGGATGTACAGGGCGTTCAAACACCGCAAGTCCAGATGGCAAAGAAAAAAAGATCAAGAACAAAAAATAAGTGGCAGGATTCAACAATTCGCTCGATTTTGAAAAATCCACTCTATATCGGAAAGTGTACGCTGACACTGGCAAAGGCAAAGCGAGAATTGGAGGTTCCAGCGATTGTTTCAAAGACGGAATTTCAGAAAGCTCAGAAAAAGTTGGAATCTACGAGGTTGCCTTCGAGAAAAAAGGCTCGAAAAAAACCAAATCTGCTCTTCAAAAAAATCTATGACAAGGAAAGTGGAAAAGGTCTGCTGTGCAGAACATCAGAAGATGAAAGCCAGCAAATCTATTCGTTTGACAAGGGGTATAGATGCTTCTCTGGAAAAGCCCCTTTCATCGAAAGCGAGAAAATCTTTCGAGAGATTCTTTCAGCTTTGGAAAAAGAAAAAATGCAAGCTGCGCATATTGATAGGGTGCTGGACTTGAATCCTGAGAAAGTCAAGCAGTGCATGGATGCTGGACTGTTGCAGTACAGAAAAAGAGCAAATGAGATCGTTGCGCACTTGATGGCCAAGGACGATGAACGAACAGCAGTTTATCGGCAATACGAGCAGGGATCAATTTTACTAGAACAGGTAGAGGAGTATGAACATCAGTATCAGGTGGCGGTCCAGAAGCAGGAAGCGGCTTTTAAAAAAGTAATGCTGGCTGTTAATGACATAGAAAAAGCATTTAGCCATGGAAATCCCTGGTTGATGAAGTTCCGAGCGATTTCAATTCCTGAAAAATTGGAGCGCACACATCTTAAAGAATGGCTTGACCATGTATGGATCGTAGATTTTGAACAGGTAGAAGTGATCCTACAAGAAAGTGAGTGGAAGAGATTCTTCCCGGAAGAATGGCTGAACAACGGAGAGGAAGATTGTAATGGCAAGAAAGAGTAGAAAGAATATGATGCCGCAGGCTGCTGTGCAGGAGGCCGTACAGCAAAACGAAAAAGAACTTCTGCGCACGGCAGCGTATGCGCGGCTGTCGGTTGAGAACGGCGGGCATGAAACAGAAGATTCCCTGCACACACAGATTTTGCAAATTCATAATTATATCAGGGAAAACCCGGAACTGACGCTGACCGATACCTATGCAGACAATGGTTTTACGGGAACACGTTTTGACCGACCAGAATTTGAGCGTATGATGCAGGATATACGGACAGGCAAAATTCAGTGCATCGTAGTGAAGGACTTATCTCGATTTGGTCGTGACTATATCGAAACGGGAAGCTATCTGGAAACTATTTTCCCGATGCTCCATGTTCGTTTTATCGCCATCAACGATGATTTTGACAACATCCGGCAGTCGGATGTGGATAGTCTTGCGGTTCCCATCAAGAACATGGTAAACAGCTTGTACGCGAAGGACATTTCAAAGAAAATCAGCCTTAGTTACCAGATGCGCCGCGAGAAGGGAATCCCTACATCGTGGTGTACACCGTATGGCTATCAGTTGAACCAACAGGGAAATAAGCTTGAAACGACTGAGGATGCGAAGTGGGTCAAACTGATCTATCAATGGTATCTTGCAGGAGTGAGTACAAACGAAATTGCCCGCAGGTTGGAATTTTTAGAAGTAGCAAGGCCGAACGAACGGCTGAATCGCAAATTACATGAGGGAGATGACCCTACCTATAATAAATGGCACCCCAGTACGGTTCTTCGTATTTTAAACAGCAGTGCCTATATTGGAGAACTGGTATCTGGAAAAACGCAAACTGCATCATACAAAGGGATTGGCCTCCATCCAGTGGAAAAGAAGGAATGGCATATTGTTGAAAACGCGCATGAAGCAATCATTCTGAAATCGGATTTTGAAAAAGTGCAGGCACGGCGGGAACAGAATAAGGAAAAACGGGAAATGGCGATGGCTCGTTCCAAGGCAACCAGAGAAAAGTGTTATAACCATCTCTCAGGAATGGTTTACTGTGGCTGTTGCAGACGCAACATGACGTTTGAACGGAGAGTGCATGGTACGGTGAAAGAGACGCACTATGGAGTGTTCATTTGCAAAAGAAAGAAGAACACGACTCCCTGCGCCTATCATGCGGTGCCGGAGAAAATGCTGATGATGGTGGCGATGGATCAGATTCATCATCTGGTGTCTACCATGTGTGAAGAAGAAAAGCTGGTAAAAGACATGATGCGCAGCAGCAATCTGGATTCGGCTCGTTCCATCAAAATGAAAGAAAACTCTATCCTGTTTCGGATTCAGGAAGCTGAAGAACGGCGGTTGCGCTTATATGAGGACTATAAAGCTGAAATTCTGGACGAAGATGAATACAGTCAGCTAAAGGAACACTACATAGCAGAAAAGCAGCGGTTGGAACATGAACTGCAAAAGCAGCGTCAACGTGCATTGGAACTGGAAAAAAGAATCAAAATCTGCGATGCGCAGATGGAGCGGATGCGCGGGATTCTGAATCAAAATGAATTTGATGAAGAACTGGTGCATGAACTTATCAAGAGAATCTATGTAGGAATGGACAATTCTGTGGAGGTCGAATTTAAGTGTAGCGACCCCTATCAGGAAGTGCTTGCAATCATGTCGGAGGTTCAGAATGAATGATAAAATTGCAATCTATCTCCGCTTATCATTGGCAGACGGAGATTTGAAAAAAGGCAGCAAGGATGAAAGTAACAGCATTGAGAACCAACGGATGCTGCTCCACGATTACATTGGGAAGCAGGAAGATTTGTTTGGCGAGATTGTAGAATATGTAGATGATGGCTATACTGGAACAAATTTTAATCGTCCGGCTTTTCAGAAAATGATCGTGGATTTGAAGCAGGGTAATATAAAAGTCATCATGGTAAAGGATTTATCCCGCCTTGGTCGTGACTATATCGGTGTTGGCGATTACATTGAGCAGATTTTTCCGTTGATGGGAGTTCGGTTTATTGCCGTGAATAATTCCTTTGACAGCATGAAACTGAACAACGGAACGCCGGGAATCGAAGTGGCAGTCAGCAATCTGGTGAATAATATGTATAGCCGGGATATTGCAAAAAAGGTTCGGGCTGCTCTGGAAACGAACTGGAAGAACGGAAAAGCCACCTGCACAAATGTTCCTTTCGGATATGTGTGGAACAAGAAAGATGGACGGCGGTGGGAGATTGACCCGGAGGCTGCACCCTGCGTGAAAAAAGTATTTGAATTAGCATTGTCCGGCCGCAATACAACGCAGATCGCCTACGGTATGAACGAATTAAATCTTCCTACGCCGGGATTGTATGCGAAACGAAAGAATCTGCTGATGGGCAGCAATCCTATTATTGCCCCGGACAGTGAAATGTTATGGAACGCGGCAATCGTGTGGAGAATCCTTAGACGGTATGAATACACTGGTGCGTTGGTTATGGGGAGAAGAAAGAAAATTGATGTGAATACTACCTCTGTTCGGACGCTCCCGGAGGATAAGTGGATCATCGCAGAAAACGCTCATGCGGCCATCGTGACAAAAGATGAATACTACCAGGCACAGAAAGCAATCCGTAACGTAACTCCAATTCAATATAAGGTGGGTGATGATTTTGCGTTAAAAGGAAAAATCTGCTGCGGAAACTGTAATCGGCAGCTTCGCCACGAAAGGCAATATGGGGAAATGGTTTTCTATTGCGGCTATAAACGGTCAGCCGGAAAGTTCTCTAAATGCTACGGCGGCTATTACAGAGAATATTCGGTGAACGCAAAAGTGGCTCGTGCGATAAAAACAGTATTCTATGCGCTGGATTTGGTGAATCAGGGAATGCAGGAAAAGCAGTCTATCACGGTGCGCTGCGTGGACATTGAGGGCTTGGAAAAGCAAGCAGAAGCCATTCGTGTAGAGCAAATCAAACTGTACGAATCGTATGCGGACGGTGTACTGCTGCGGGATGCGTACATAGAAAAGAAAAAAGCTCTTTCGGAAAAACTGGCTGCATTGCAGGATAGCATACGAACAGAAAAGGAGGAACAGGAGTGTGCCGATGAACTGGATGAAGAAATTCGCGCTCTGACAAAGCAGGCCAGCGAGAAAACGTACATTGGCGGGCTGACAAAAGAATGTGTGGATGCTTTTGTCAGCATGGTTTATCTGTATGACGACCAAACGATGAAAATAGAGTTCAACTGTGAGGATGTGATTCGGAGAGCGTTGGAAAAGTATGGCGCATAATTGGATGGAAGAAGTGGTATAAGAAAAAGAATACCCGTCTGGGTGAGAGGATTCAGAAAATCTTCTCGACCAGGCGGGTATTTCATTCCGCAGGAATGTGTCTATTAGAGGCTAAGGGTTTCCACCCATGCAGACAAGTCGGCTTTGCTGGAGTAAGCATTGAATACCTTGCCGTGCAGGAGTTTGGCACCGGGGCAGCTTGGCGCGAGTTTTTCGTTGGTCTTGCCCATACCGCTGCCGCCAGATGTGGCAAAGGGGATGATGGTTTTACCTTTTAGGTTGTAGCTTTCCAGAAATGTATTGATGATCGTCGGAGCAATATACCACCAGATAGGGAATCCGACAAAGATGATGTCGTATTCGTCCATGTTATCACGCTTGGCAGCGATGGCAGGGCGAGAGGTAGGATCGCTCATTTCGATGGTGCTGCGGGATTTCTTATCCATCCAGTTCAGATCGGCTTTTGTGTAAGGGACTTCGGGACGGATTTCAAAAATGTCTGCACCGATGGCATTTGCTAAATCTTCGGCAACTTTTGCGGTAATGCCGCTGGCAGAAAAATAGGCAACAAGCTTTTTGCTCATAACAATGCACTCCCTCAATATTTGATTTGATAATAGTATAGCACGGTAAGGGAGGGGTATCAAGAAGTGAAATGAAAGCAAAATTGTTTGGAAAATATTGGTGTTTCAATAGCTGGATTTGGATAATCATAACTTTTATATTGTATCTTAACTTAAAATGAGTTATAATACAGAAAAAGAGTTGTGAATGGAGGCGATAGAGTGGAATACCTTAAGCGAGTTTTAGGAATTGAAGTGCTATATGAAAATAAAGCTTTAGAGCATTTGCCAAACTTCATCAGTACAAGGTATGATTCACAGAAAGTATCTCTGAGTGGTCAAAAAGCTGTTTTTTTGTATCCTAAAACCGAATTGGAGCAGGTGGAAACATTAAAAAAGCATCTGGAACGTGTGAAAAAGGTTGCGGATTGTCCGGTGATTTTAGTATTGGAACAGATCACTGCACGGCAGAAAGAGTATTTGCTTCGAGAGAAAATAGCATTTATTGTGGATGGAAAGCAAATTTATCTGCCCTTTATGGCAGCATATTTGCAGGAACGCTGTGATGCAGAAAAGAGTGACAGAGAAGAAATCTTGCCATCGGCGCAGATGCTGTTGCTTTACTATATTTATGAGGGAGCAAAGGAGCTGTCTACAAGTCAAGCTGCAAAAGATTTGGATTTGACACCAACGTCTATTTCCAGAGCTTCTAAACAACTTGAAGGAATGGGATTTCTGCGATCAAGAAAAAATGGAGTGCAGAAGATACTGCTTTCGGAAAACTCTGCCAAAGAGTTATTTTACAAAGCAGAGAAAGTTCTGCTCAATCCTGTGAAAAGGACGGTCTATGTTCCATGCGAGGAAGTAAAGAGTGAATTGTTGGAGAGCGGATATTTCGCATTGGCGGAGTATTCGATGCTCAATGCGCCTAGTGTTCGGTGCTATGCTTCAGAAAAAATATCTCAGTGGAATGACTGTATGACCAAGGATTTACAGGACTCAAATTCACAGGTGGCTGTTGAAATGTGGAGATATGACCCACGAAAATTATCGAAGGGAAAAATGGTCGATGGACTTTCTCTGGCATTATCGCTCAGGGAAGATGCAGATGAACGGGTAGAAGAAGCAGTAGAAGAAATGTTAAATAATCTGTGGAGGAAGATAGATGGTAACAGGGATTGAAAGCTTTAAGGAATGGTTCAAGGGTAACGAAAGCCAGTATGCAATTATCGGTGGAACTGCGTGTGACATCTTGATGACAGAAGAAGGCTTAGACTTCCGTGCAACAAAAGACATTGACCTTGTTCTAATTATTGAAGCCGTGGATGCGGCTTTTGGAAGAAAATTCTGGGACTATGTAAAACAGGCTGGATACGAACATCGTAATAAAAGCTCTGGTGTGCCGCAGTTTTATCGGTTCAGTCACCCGACTTCAAACCGTTATCCAGCAATGATCGAACTGTTCACTAGAAAACTGGATGCAATTCAACTTCCAGATGATGCAGTATTGACACCGCTGCCAATGGATGAGGATATATCGAGCTTGTCTGCAATCCTTTTGGATGATGATTACTATGAGTTCTTGAAGCAGGGGAAAGTGACTGTTGATGGAGTAACGGTTTTGGACGCTGCATATTTGATTCCGTTCAAGGCGAAAGCATGGATGGATTTGACGGATCGCAAAGCAGCCGGAGAACACGTTGATAGTAAAAACATTAAGAAACATAAAAATGATGTTTTTCGTTTGACTGAACTGCTTGACCCTACGGTTAAGATTGTCACTCCTAGTGGCGTGTATGAGGATATGCAGAAGTTTGTTGATCGAATGGAAAATGAAACGGTTGATGTTAAACAGTTGGGGCTTGTGGGACGAACGAAAGAACAGATTCTTCAGGAATTAGTAGAATTATACGCGCTACAATAATTGATGGGTTATGGAATGAACCACTAGCTTGTAAGGAAGTGATATAACATGGAAAAGAAATACCAGATTTTTATTTCGTCAACGTATAAAGATTTGATAGAAGCCCGTAGCAAAGTAAGGGATGCCATCCTATCGATGATGCATTTCCCAGTTGGTATGGAGATGTTTAACGCTGCTGACGAAGAACAGTGGGAAATCATACAAGAGACGATTGATAGTTCGGATTATTATGTTTTGATTTTGGGACAGCGATATGGCTCTGTAATAGAATCTGGATCGGATGCTGGAATTAGCTATACGGAAAAGGAATTTCGCTATGCGAGAGAGAAGAAAATTCCTGTTCTGGTATTCATAATTGATGATGATGTGGCAATTAAGCCAGAATTTATAGAAAAAGATCCAGAAAGTATAAAAAAGCTGGCTGATTTCAAGACAGAAGCTAAAAAAGGACGAACGGTACAGTGGTGGACTAATATTGACGAACTTGCTAGAGAGGTTTCAGAATCTTTACATCAGCAAATGGATCGAAAAAAGCGTCCAGGGTGGATAAGAGGAGATGCCTTTGATATTGAAGCAAGTCATGCAGAAATTCTCAGTTTGAATAAAAAGATAAGAGAACTTGAGCAGGAAAATGCTGAGTTGAAATCACAGATTGTAAAGCGGGTTCCTGAGTTGATGGCCGCAGTTGTGCTGGATCAACAGGATGATGAAGAAGTGGACGGAAAAGGTCTTAAAACACATGGAAAATTGCTTATTGATAGCTCAGATAATGCAATCAAGATCCAGTTATATCATAATGATGGAGAATGCTACAAAAACAAGTATGAACCACTTGATTTAAGTTGCGTTGAATCACATTTAAAAAAGTATGTAAAAGAAAAGGACTTGCAGGCTTACAATGCAGCACTACCGTCTGAAGAAGAAATAAATGATTATGCACACAAGATGAGCGTATATAAGACAATAACAAACGGTGGTGTTGCGCTCAAGCTAAGAGTGCTTAATAAGGGAACAGCGAAAGCAACCGACATTAGAATCTCAATCGTATTTCCAAAAGATATTTTTGTATATGACATTGATGATATCGAAAAAATGAAGGAGCCGAAAGCACCAAAACTTCCACCGAATCCTATTGAAAAGGCAGAGGAACGTTTTATGAGCGACTTAAATCCAGTATATGGCTTGTTGAAAAATAGTATGGACGGAATGCAGCCATTCTACTCAGCTCGAAGCTTGCCGATTATAGACCCGGCAATTTTTAACAACTCCAATTCTTCTGTGTTTGAATCAATATCTATACGAGATAACTCAATATTTGCTGAATGCAATCAGTTGCCACATAAAGATGATACCGAGTTTGATGGGATATATATTGTTCCGGCTAGAAAAGGAAAATTCAAAGTAAGCGTTTCACTGATGTGTTCGGAATATATTGAACCGAAAGTTCATGATATTGAATTTGAAATTGTCTAATAATTAAAATAAGTACGAATAAGCCGCATAGGGCTTCCCAATGGTTTTAACTCAATGGGAAACTTTATGCGGCTTATTTTTTTGCTTTTTTTGAAAAAATTGTTGTCCCTATCTTGACATCAGGGGGACTTGCGGCGGTAAGCGCCTCATTCTTCGCGGCTCTTTACAGTGCGTTTGGAAAATACGATGTAGTACATATTCATGCCGAAGGACCGGCTTTTTTCTGTTGGCTTCCGAAATTGTTTGGGAAGCGTGTTGTCGTTACCATTCATGGCGAGGACTGTTTCCCGAAAGATATTAAGCAACTAATTGTGCAGAGTGAAATTGAGTTGGCTTGAGGGACTGTGCTCGTAAAAATGAATTTGGAATCTATTTGTGTGATATGGGGGATTCTGCTCATGGCAGAGAAGAAGAAAATACTATACATAGTTGAAGCTATGGGTGGAGGAGTGTTTACATACATCGTTGATTTAGCCAATGAACTGGTCGATACCTATGACATGTACATTGCATATGCAGTGCGTAAGCAAACACCTTCAAATTATAAGGACTACTTTGATAAGAGAATACATTTGATTGAAGTCAAAAATTTTGGGCGAGCAATTAATCCAGTAAAGGATTTTGCATCACTTTTTGAAGTGAAACGGATAGCATCTGAAATCAATCCCGATGTGATTCATCTCCACAGCAGTAAGGCTGGTGTAATAGGACGTATTGCCTTTAATGGAAAAATTCCAATGTTTTATACCCCCCACGGCTACAGTTTCTTAATGGAAAACTATAAGCCGATGAAACGTGCCATGTTCAAGTTGATTGAAACGGTATGTGCAAAAAGAAAGTGTACGACTATTAGTTGCAGTGTGGGAGAGCATCAGGAAACTTTGAAACTTACCCAACACGCTACTTATGTGAACAATGGCATTAATATGGCAGAACTCAAGGAAATTGTTGATAGGACAGATAAAGTTGAACATCCTTTTACGGTTTATACATTGGGAAGAATTTGCTATCAAAAGAACCCGACAATGTTTAATGCGATAGCCGAATTACTGCCTGATGTGAGGTTTGTGTGGATTGGGGACGGTGAACTCCGGAGCGAACTAACAAGTAAGAATATTGAAATTACAGGCTGGGCTGACAGAGCTACGGCGATTAAATATGCGGTGAATGCCGATGTGTTTCTTTTGCCGAGTAGGTGGGAAGGCCTTCCGATATCGTTGCTTGAATCTATGTACATGAAGAAAACATGTGTGGTGAGTAATGTCATCGGAAACCGAGACGTTATCCATAATGGCGAAAACGGTTTTGTTTGTGCGAAAGTTGAAGAATTTGTGAGTGCGATTAATCAATGTCGCAACGGTGAAACTACCTTGGCAGAGCAAGCGTTTCAAGATATTTTGGCTGATTACAATACAAAAGCGATGGCCGAACAGTATAGCAATATATATAACAATAGTGTTCTGTTATGATTGTCGCTTTAGAACTGAAAGGTATATAAAAATGATAGTTATTAAAGCTTGGTATCACTTTATAGCACTTATTCAAAAAATTCTACTCTCCATGCTTTATGGGACGAAGATGAAAATTGGCAGGGGAACTACATGGCGCAGAGGGTTTTCAGTGATGAAGGATAAAGAAGCACGAATCGAGATTGGAGAGAATTGCTTCTTTAATAACGATTGCTCTATAAATTCTAATAACTTGATAAAAATCGGGGGGCACTTTTTGGTGAGAATGTGAAAATTTATGATCACAATCACCGCTTTAATCAACATATAGAAATCAAGCAACAGGGATTCTCTAATGGAAGTGTAATTATAGGGCGACATTGCTGGATTGGTAGCAATGTGACGATATTAAAGAATACAGTAATAGGTGATAACTGCGTGATCGGTGCCGGAGTTGTTGTTTCTGGGACGATTCCCACAAATAGCGTTGTGAAAACGGGATGCACTCTCACGATAGAGCCAATAAAATATATTGATTAGGAACATGATAATGAAACCTTTAATAAGCGTAATTGTTCCAATTTATAACGTGGAACAATATCTTCCAAGATGTATTGAAAGTATTTTGAACCAAACATATAAGAATCTGGAAGTCATTTTGGTTGATGATGGAGCGACGGATCATTGCGGAAGTATATGCGATGTCTATAAAGAAAAGGATTGCCGTGTAAGAGTAATACATAAATCCAATGGCGGGTTATCAGATGCAAGAAATGCAGGCCTTGATCGGATGACCGGAGAATACGTTACATGTATCGACAGCGATGACTTTGTATCTCCTTTTTTTGTAGAGAATCTCTGGTTGGCATTGGAAGAAAATCACTGTGATATTGCTTCCAGTTGGTTTATAGAATATCACAATGGTCAGATTGTACCAGCTGGTAAAGTTGTTGATGCTCAAGAAGTGGAAGTACTTGCAAAGAATGAATATTTTGAAAGGCTTCTTTATCAGGATGGCGTTGAAGTTTCTGCATGGGGAAAACTGTATAAAAGCAGTCTTTATCAGAATGTAAGATATCCAGTTGGAAAACTGTATGAGGATATCCCTACAACATATCGATTGATTGAGCAGGCAAATAAGATAGCGGTGATTCCTAATGTTGATTACTACTATTTTCAGAGAGAAAACAGCATTGCTCAGGCGAAATTCTCGATAAGAAAAATGGACGCAATTTACCACATGCGAATATTTGGAAATTTTATTCAAGAAAATTATCCGGAGTTGGTGAGTGCATTTGAATGTAGATATTTCAATACTGTATGTAACATCCTATTTCAAATTAATGATTCGACTTTCCAGCAGCAAAGAAAAATGTTATGGAATGAAGTCAAAAAGTATCGTTTCGACGTATTAGAAAATAAACATGCCAGGAAGAAAACGCGAATGGCTGCGCTTATATCCTATGGTGGGCAATATTTAATGAAACGAGTATATGACTGGAACAAGAAACAACATGTGAAGGTATGACATTGGTAGGAGAGAAGTGGAGGAGAAAAAGTGGAAGAATTGGTAAGTATTATTGTTCCAGTTTATAACGTTGAAGATTATTTGACTGAATGCATAGAAAGCGCCATAAAACAAACATATCACAACTTGGAAATTATCTTAGTTGATGATGGCTCGACAGATACATCCGGTAAGATTTGTGATATGTATGCTCGTAAAGATGTTCGTATCAAAGTGTTTCATAAGCCGAATGGTGGTTTGTCAGATGCGCGGAACACAGGAATAGAAAAGGTAACAGGAGAGTACATCTACTTTTTAGATAGCGACGATATGCTTCCAACAAGTGCAATTGAAAAGATGCTGAATATCTGCGTCAAAGAAGATGCAGATATGGCAATCGCAGGATTGGAAAAATTTGTTGATGATAAATTGCCACATAGTAATGAAAAAGTTGAAGAACAAAGTGGTAAAACGTTGGATAAAGCGGAAACAATCCGAAGGATGCTGCTTCATGATGGATTTGGACATGAAGCGTGTGGAAAGTTATATAAAAAAGATATTTGGAAGTACGAACGATTTCCCAAAGGAAAGCTATACGAAGATTATGCAACAATCTATAAAATCACATGCGGTTGCAATAAAACTGCAGTTTTGACAGAGAATTTATATTGGTATCGAACTAGATCTGGCTCGATTATGAAATCAAAATTGACTGCGAAAAATATGCAACTGCTTGACATTGCACAAGAGGTTACTGACTACTTAAAATGCGAAGTTCCTGAGGTGGAAAATGAAGCCCGTTACCTTCAAATGGTGACTTATTTGAAATTGATGAAGGGAATTCTTGACAATGGATTTTCGGCATTCGCAGAAGAGCAGGACAGAATTGAAAATTACGTTTTGTCCTGTAAGCCGCTACTGAAAATGAGCTTTGCAAAGAAGAAAGATGTTATAAAAGCAAAAAGTTTATTAATTAATAAACGTTTGTTTTACATGATTTATACTCTTGGAGAAAAAACGCATTTGTAAAAATGTGGAGAGAAAAATTTTATGGCTATTTATTTTGGAACATTTATTGTTTCGTATCTTTTTTGTTGGTATGGTGAACAGCTGAGTAAAGAAAGCGGAAGAAAGGGCGCAGTGCCTGTGTTCTGCTTGGCTGTTCTTGTACCTGCCATCCTTGCTGGAATAAGAGATTACACGATTGGAACGGATATTGCAACTTATGGTCATTGGCTCTTTGTTGCTGCAAAAAGCTCTAGTAATCCGATGAGTTTTGCGATTCATAATCCATCAATCGATTTTCTTTACTCTGTTTTTGTTTATTGTATAGCACATTTGTTTGAAACAGAACATTGGCTTTATTTTTTTACGGGACTGTTAATTTATGGGTTTACATTAGCAGGGCTATTTAGATATCGGAAACATATTTCAATTTCGATAGCATGGCTGTGCTATTTGTTTCTATTCTACGGGGATACATTAAACGCAATGCGTCAATGTATTGCGTTAGCAATTCTGGTTTTGGCATTCTCTTATTTTCAAACAAGAGATATGGTGAAATTTGGGGTTCTAACTGTAATGGCATTTTTGTTTCATACAACTTCTATTATCATAGTACTATTTGTAGCAACATACTTTCTCCTTGAAAAAAAGAATGATTTACAAACAAGAACCTGCATATTAGCCGTTATAGTAGGGCTGCTGCTTGGCTATGCTAAGATTATTGACGTTGCTGTGAATATTGGACTACTTGATGTAAAATTTCTTAAGTATGGGAATGCCATCTCTACTGGATTTTCACTTAATCCGCTTATTATACGTCTACCGTATTTGCTTTTTATTGGACTGTTTTATTCAGCATATGCAGGAAAGAAAAAAATAGGAATCAGAAGAACTTTTGCAGATTTCACAATCTTGATGATTATTCTTGAAATGCTTACAGCGGAGATGCGCTCAATTAATCCAACGCTCTACCGCATAAGTTTATATTTTGGAATATATAGATGTATTGGAATAGGGCAATTGGTGAAATCTTTGAGGCTAAACAATCGGAGAATTATAACTGCAATAATTTGGATAATGCTTACAGTGACATGGTACTATCAAAATGTTATACAAGGTAATAACCAAATATATCCATTCACTTCTGCATTAATCGGTATTTGATTGGAGAATATATGAAAATTGAAGTATCAGTTGTATGTCTTACATATAACCAAGAAAAATATGTTGGGAAAATGTTGGAAAGTCTGGTTAAGCAAAAAACAAATTTTGAATATGAAATTCTTGTTCATGATGACGCGTCAACCGATGATACGCAGAAAATTATTAGTGACTATGCGGAAAAATATCCCGAATTAATTAGGCCAATACTTCAAAAAGAAAATCAATTTTCGAAGGGAATTAATCCAAATATAAAATTCAATTATCCCCGTGTGAGAGGAAAATATATAGCTTATTGCGAGGGGGACGATTATTGGTTGACATCGGATAAGTTACAAAAGCAGTATGATGCATTACAGCAAAATCAATCGTGTACGTTTTGTGTTCATGATGTTCAATGTATTTATCCTGATGGCGAATTTACGAAAAAATTTTTTCCGCCTGTTCCACTAGCGCGTGGGGTTATTACTGCGGATGAGTATATGCGAAATGAACTTAGAGATTCAGGATGGCTTTTTCAGACAAGCAGTTACTTTATTAGGACGGACATTATAAAAAAATTTGTAAATGAATATAGCAATCGCTACCCAGTTGGTGATTTGCCACTTGTGCTATTCTGCTTACAGTATGGAAATTGTTATTATTTAAATGAAACAATGTCTTGCTATCGCTTAAGTAGTGGTGGGTATATGACTGCTCTAAGTAGTAAAACAAAAAAAATATCACATTGCAAAAAAATGATTGCTGGACATGTGGATTTTGATCAAAGAACGAAAGGCAAGTACCACGACTATTTTGAATATGCTATTTTGAACAAAGAAGTTGAAATACTGCTTTTGGAGAAAAATTATAAAGATATATTAAAAAAGAAGTATAGACCAGTTCGACACAAAATGAATAAAAAGAAAAAATTATTGATTGTAATTGGGTGCGTTTTCCCCTCATTTGCAGATTGGTTAGAAAGGAAAAAGAATGGTTGGACGGAATAAATCGGCTGTTGCCAATTTTATGTGGCGATTTGCGGAGCGATGCGGTGCCCAGTTTGTGACGTTAATCGTTTCGATTTTTTTGGCACGGATTCTAACACCAAGCGACTTTGGGACAGTCTCGCTTGTTATGGTCTTTACCACGATCATGCAAGTATTTGTGGATAGTGGCCTTGGAACTGCGCTTATACAAAAGAAAGACGCCGATGATTTGGATTTTTCATCTGTCTTTTATTTCAATTTTTTTGTATGTCTGATTTTGTATGCGGGAATGTTCGTAGCTGCTCCGTATATTGCAGAATTCTATAATGATCTTTCACTGACGGCAATTATTCGAGTTATAAGTTTGACGATAGTTATATCAGGAGTTAAAGGAATCCAACAATCGTATGTGTCACGCAATATGTTGTTTAAGAGATTCTTTTTTGCAACATTAGGTGGAACAATTTTCTCGGCATTTCTTGGGATTGCTATGGCATATGCGGGGTGCGGAGTATGGGCTATTGTTGCACAACAACTTTCAAATACAGCAATTGATACTTTGATTCTCTGGATTACTGTAAAGTGGCGCCCTAAAAAAATGTTTTCATGGGAACGTCTTAGGGGATTACTTTCTTATGGATGGAAATTATTGGTATCTTCACTTCTAGATACAGTTTATAACAATTTGCGGAATTTGATTATTGGTAAAGTATATACATCTGCAGATTTGGCGTACTATAACCAAGGTGATAAATTTCCAAAAGTAGTTGTAACAAATATTAACACGTCAATTGATAGTGTTCTTCTTCCATCAATGTCAGAAGAACAAGATCATGCTAATCGAGTGAAAAGTATGACCAGACGTGCAATAAAGACTAGTACATACATTATGGCACCTTTGATGATGGGGCTTTTGTTTTGTGCTGAGCCAATTGTCAAATTGCTCCTGACGGATAAGTGGCTTCCATGTGTTCCATATTTGCGTATATTCTGTTTTACTTATCTGTTTTGGCCAATTCATACTGCCAACCTTAATGCAGTTAAGGCAATGGGGAGAAGTGATCTTTTCTTAAGACTGGAAATTATAAAAAAAGCAATTGGATTAATATTGCTATTGCTAACAATGCGAATTAGCGTAATGGCAATGGCGTACAGTTTAATTGTATCAAGCATATTTAGTCAGGTTGCCAATTCGTGGCCAAACTGGAAATTGCTGAATTACAACTATCTTGAGCAATTACGGGATATTTTGCCATCAATAATCATTGCAATCGGTATGGGCGTTTGCGTTTATTTTATTGGCTTTATACCACTGTCAACAGTGGTTACTTTGATGATTCAGATTATTGCAGGTGCAGCAATTTACGTTGGAGCATCTGCATTATTAAAACTGGAAGAATTTGAATATCTGTTAAGAATGATTAAATCATTCTTAAGAAAATGAGGAGGTCTACTATATGGAAAACAAAATCTTAGTGACACGTTCGTCAATGCCAGAACTTGACGAGTACATGAATGAAATCACCCCTATGTGGGACAGTCATTGGCTGACGAACATGGGGCCAAAGCACAAAGAACTTCAGGCTGATTTGTGTGAGTACCTTGGGGTTGAAAACATTGACTTGTTGACGAATGGCCATATGGCATTGGAACTTACTCTCCAAGCAATGAATCTACAGGGAGAAGTCATTACAACGCCGTTTACATTCGCTTCTACAACCCATGCTATCGTTCGTAATGGCTTGACACCTGTGTTCTGCGATATTGATCCGGAAACCTATTGCATGGACGCTAGTAAGATTGAAAAACTGATTACGGATCGCACATGCGCTATCATGCCTGTTCACGTGTATGGTAATGTTTGTAATACAGAAGAAATCGAGCGCATTGCCCACAAGTATGAATTAAAAGTTATTTATGATGCGGCTCATACATTTGGGGAAACTTATAAAGGAAAAGGTATTGGCTCTTTTGGTGATGCATCCTGCTTTAGCTTCCATGCAACAAAGGTCTTTAATAGTATTGAAGGAGGAGCCGTTTGTTTTAAGGATAAACAGCTTGGTCAGAAACTGTATGAACTGAAGAATTTTGGTATTCATGGTCCTGAAGAAGTTCCAGCTGTCGGTGCAAATGCAAAAATGAACGAGTTCTGTGCAGCAATGGGGATTTGCAATTTACGTCATGTGGATGGTGAAATTGCAAAACGTAAAAGTGTAGTGGAACGATATCGTGAGCGCTTGAGCGGAGTGGATGGTATTCAGCTTAATTGCGTTCAAGATGATGTAAAGAGCAATTATGCATATTTCCCGGTAGTTTTTGAGGAAAGACTGTTTGGTGCAAGCCGTGCAGAAGTCTTTGACAAGCTGGCTGAAAATGGAATTGGAGCAAGAAAGTACTTCTATCCGTTGACGAATACATTTGAGTGTTTCCATGGAAAATATGATGTGACAAAGACTCCGGCTGCATTACATATTAGCAAACGAGTTTTGACCCTGCCGTTGTATGCTGACTTGGCATTGGAAGATGTCGACAGAATTTGCGATATTATCTTGAGTTGCAAATATTGAGGGGAGTGCAGAAAAAATGAAAAAATTGATGATCTTGGGTGGCTCTCGCTATGCCCTCCCGGTAATAAAAGCTGCAAAACAGCTTGGAATTTATACGATTACTGCAGACTACCTTCCGAATAATATCGCACACAAGTATTCGGATGAATACGTCAATGTGAGTATTATTGATAAAGAAAAGACTCTTGAGGCAGCGAAAGAACGCAATATTGATGGTATTATGTCCTTTGCCTGTGATCCGGGCGTTATTACGGCCGCATATGTTGCTGAGCAGATGGGACTGCCCAATGTCGGCCCTTATGAATCGGTTTGTATTTTGCAGAACAAGGGAAAGTTCCGTGAGTTCTTGACGAAAAATGGCTTTATAGTTCCAACGGCAAAGGGCTACAAAAATGTGAGCGATGCACTCAAGGATGTTGAGATGTTCCATTGGCCTGTTATTGTAAAGCCAACGGACTCTGCAGGGAGTAAAGGTGTTACTCGTGTAGATGACCCGAAAGATTTGGAGAAGAGCATTCAGTATGCACTTTCTTACTCTCATTCGGATGAGTTTATCATTGAGGACTTTATCACGCAGCATGGTTATTCGTCTGATACAGACAGCTTCTCTATCGATGGTGAACTGAAATTTGTATCGTTCGACTGCCAGCGTTTTGATCTTGAAGCAAAAAATCCATATACACCAGCGGCTTATAGTTGGCCGTCTTCTATGACAGCAGAGCATCAGGAAGAACTAAAAAATGAGATTCAGCGTTTGCTGAAACTGTTGAAGATGCGGACTGCCGTTTACAACATTGAAACCCGTGAAGGAACGGATGGTAAGGCATACATCATGGAGTTATCTCCGCGCGGCGGTGGCAATCGTTTGTCAGAGTGCCTTCGTTATGCGACTGGTGTAGACATGATTACTAATATGGTCAAGTATTCGGTTGGCCTGCCTGTAGATGAAATTACCCAGAAACCGTATGATGGCTGCTGGGCAGAAATCATTCTTCATAGCGATGAACCGGGCGTGTTCAAGGAACTTTGGATTTCTGATGAGATTGCAGAGAATGTAGTGGAGCGCGATCTTTGGATTGAAGAAGGTGCTCCTGTAGGTGGCTTTGAAGCTGCCAATGAAGCAATCGGCACATTGGTACTCAAATTTGAAAGCCAGGAACGGATTGAAGAAGTTCTTGGAAACCAGAGCAAGTATGTAAAAGTGAAGCTGAAGTAACGACCGGAAAGGACTTTATTATGAAAAAGATAATTGTTTTTGGCGCAAGTGGAGACACCGGGCAGTATTTTGTTAAGTACTTTTTAGAGCATTATGCAGGCGGTGAATATCAGATTGTAGCAACAGGAACCCGTGAGACGCACTATTTTGAACAATTTGGAGTTCCGTATTATAGGGTTGATATCACAAAGAAAGAAGAGTTTTCTAAATTACCCAGAGATGTCTATGCAGTGGTTGATCTTGCTGGTGCGATGCCAGCGAGAATGAAGGGTTATAATCCCTATAAGTATATTGATGTTAATATCACTGGTAATCTAAATATTCTTGAATATTGCAGAGTAAATAATGCGGATAGGATTCTTTTCGCACAAAGTTTTGGTGACATAAAGGATTACGGTGAACAAAATCCGTTACTGACCGTGGATTTGCCCCGTAAATTTAGTTTTACGAGCGACCATACAATTTATGTTATGTCGAAAAATTTTGCGGTAGATATGATTGAAAACTATCACCAAATGTACGGACTAAAAAGGTTTATATTCCGTTTGCCGACAATTTATCTGTATTCTCCAGTGGATACATTTTATGTCGATGGGGTTCAAAGAAAAATTGGCTATCGTCTGTTAATTGACAAAGCAAGAGCCGGTGAGACTATTGAGGTCTGGGGAGATTCCAGTCGTGTGAAAGATATGGTTTATGTCAAGGATTTTTGCCAAATGCTTTACAAAGCACTCTTTGTTGATAGACCCTGTGGATATTACAATGTAGGAACGGGTATCGGAACGTCGCTTTTGGATCAGATTAAAGGGATGGTTGAAGTTTTCGGCGAAGATGGCAGAAAGTCTGAGATTGTCATGCGACCGGACAAGCCAAATGCACCACAGTATGTTATGGACATTACACCTGCTGTGGAAGAACTCGGATACAAGCCGCAATACAATTATTTAGACATGCTGCGAGATTTCAAGAAAGAAATGCAGAACGCCAAAATTATGGGGGGGGGGTACAGTAAAGTAACCCATATTTATGTTGCACCCCAGATAGGGTGTGCAGCATGAGAGAAATTGGGGGGTTTTTAGAACTAGAAACAAATCACGGTCATGAATTCCATGAAAATTGTATTGCACTAAATAGTGGAAGAAACTGTCTTCGATATTTGATTCGAGAAAAGAAAATCAAACGGATTTGGCTGCCCAATTTGTTGTGCTGTGCCATATCAGATACCTGTAAAGAAGAAAAAGTAGAGATACTTTACTATTCTGTCAATCAGCAGTTAAGACCCGTTTGGCCCCAGCTTTCAGAGGATGATTGGCTTTATCTGATTAACTATTATGGACAGTATACTATAGAAGAAATAGAGTCCTTTAGCCAAAAACATAAAAATACCATTATTGATAATGCGCAAGCATTTTATGCCGAAGCTGTTGAAGGACTTGATACGATTTATACCTGCCGGAAATTTTTTGGCGTTCCGGATGGAGGTTACCTTTATACAACCTGTGAACAGGAAAAAGGTTTGTCACAGGACGAATCCCACGAAAGAATAGGTTTCTTGGTGGGACGGTTTGAACGGTCGGCGCATGATTTTTATGGTGCCTATCGGGAAAACGAAGAAAAAATTGATGTACTTCCACTGAAATCCATGTCAAAGATTACACATAATCTATTGCGTAGCATAGATTATGAAAATGCGGCAAAAATTAGAGAAGAAAATTTTGAACATTTGCATTATCTTCTAAAAAATAAGAATTTGCTTAACGTGCGGTTGCCCAGAGGACCCTATATGTATCCGTTCCTCACAGAAAATGGTGCAGCACTGAGAGAAAAACTGCAAAAAGAGCAAATCTATATTCCATTGTTATGGCCGAATGTAAAGCAGAATTTGCACTCGACGGATATGGAGTATAGACTATCTGATAATATTTTGCCGTTGCCATGTGACCAACGATATGGAAGAGATGATATGGATTATATAGTTGAGCAGTTAATAAGATTGGAGAATTAATGACCATGAAGAAAATTATTATTTTTGGCGCAACAGGAAATGTTGGCTCTTATGTGCATAAGTATGCCTGTGAATATTTCAAGGATCGGTATGAGGTGATTGCATCTGGTCACCGCCAGACGGATTTCTTTGAGAAACAGGGGCAGAAGTATGTTTCGGTTGATATCAGCAAGGCAGAAGAGTTTGATAAGTTGCCGCAGGAAGACATCTATGCGGTAATTGATCTTGCGGCGCAAATCCCTTCTTATATGAAAGGATATCAACCTGAAAAATACGTGAAGTCGAATATCATGGGTGCGTACAATGTACTTGAATATTGCCGGAAAGTTCATGCTGATCGGATTCTGTTTTCAACCACTGTGTTTGATATTTCGCTTTCTGCAACAAATGGTGCTGTATTAAAGCCTGACATGCCGTACAACTTTAGCTACAAGGGTGACCATGCTGTTTATGTGATTACGAAAAACACCGCCATTGAATTTATGAAGCATTACTATGCTGAGTATGGTTTGAAATACTTTGTTTTCCGATTCCCGACTATTTATAATTACAGCCCGTATCATTACTACCATCCGAATGGTGTGAAGACACTTCGTCCTGTTTATCGCATGATTGATCAAGCGATGAAGGGCGAACCGATTGAACTTTGGGGTGACCCCAATTATGCTAAGGATATGGTTCATGTCTATGACTGTGCACAGATGATCTGCAAGGCTGTCGAGGTCAACCGTGACCATGGTTGGTATAATGTCGGTACGGGCATCCCCGTTACACTGCAGCAGCAAATTGAAACGATTATCAAGGTGTTTTCTCCTGCGAATCATCCCTCTCAGATTATCTATCGCCCGGATAAACCTGCTGGTGGTGGCTTCCTTATGGATGTGACCAATGCAAAGGAAGAACTTGGCTATGAGCCAAAGTATGATGTAGAGGCATTGTTTAGAAATTATAAAGAAGAAATGGAAATTAACCGCTTTAAGGAATTGCGTGGTGAGTAATTAAACCTTAGCCTACACCGATAAAGGTGTGGGTAGCTGCTCGAGATTTTGCATACCTCTCTGTGGTGAGCAGTAGGCAACACATTATTTTGTGGCAAAGATGCAATTTAAAGAGATGAAGTTTAGAGGTTTATAAATGGCTAAATACTTTGGAACGGACGGCTTCCGTGGTGAAGCCGGAATTACATTAACCGCAGACCATGCCTATAAGGTCGGTCGCTTCTTTGGATGGTATTATAATGCTCTGCGTGAGCGTAATGGTGACAAGGATCCCGCTCGTATCGTCATCGGCAAAGACACCCGCCGCAGTTCCTATATGTTCGAGTATAGTCTGGTTGCTGGCCTGACTGCTTCGGGCGCAGATGCTTATCTGCTCCACGTTACCACCACGCCGTCTGTGGCTTATATCGCTCGTGTAGATGACTTTGACTGTGGCATTATGATCTCGGCCAGCCATAATCCGTTCTATGATAACGGCATCAAACTAATTGACCGCTATGGCGAGAAAATGCCTGAGGAGACGCTGCTGCTGGTGGAGGACTACATCGACGGCAAGCTCCATGTCTTTGATAAGGACTGGCCGGAGCTGCCCTTTGCTCACCGTGAGCACATTGGCTGTACTGTGGATTATGTGGCAGGCCGCAACCGCTACATGGGCTATCTGATTTCTCTGGGAATTTACTCTTTCAAAGGAGTTAAGGTTGGTCTGGATTGCGCCAACGGTGCAAGCTGGAACATCGCTAAGTCTGTATTCGATGCTTTGGGCGCAGATACCTATGTCATCAACAACAAGCCCAACGGCCTAAACATCAACAACAACGCTGGTTCTACTCACATTGAGGGACTACAGAAGTTTATTGTAGAAAAGGGCTTGGATGTTGGTTTTGCCTATGACGGCGACGCAGACCGCTGCCTCTGCGTGGATGAAAAGGGCAATGTCGTGACTGGCGACCATATTCTGTATATCTATGGCTGCTATATGAAAGAGCGTGGCAAGCTGCTGACCAACACTGTGGTCACGACCGTTATGTCCAACTTTGGTCTGTACAAAGCATTCGATGAACAGGGTATTGGCTATGCCAGGACTGCTGTGGGCGACAAGTATGTTTACGAGTACATGGCCAAGAAGGGCTGCCGTATCGGTGGTGAGCAGAGCGGCCATATCATCTTCTCCAAGTATGCCAGCACGGGTGATGGTATCCTGACGAGTTTGAAGATGATGGAAGTCATGCTGGCCAAGAAAAAGCCCATGAGCAAGCTGGCTGAGCCTCTGAAGATCTACCCGCAGGTTCTGGAAAACGTCCGTGTAACCGATAAGAAGGCTGCACAGAACGACCCGGCGGTGCAGGAAGCAGTGTCCAAGGTGGCTGAGGCTCTGGGCGATACTGGCCGTATTCTGGTTCGTGAATCCGGCACAGAACCTGTGGTGCGTGTGATGGTAGAAGCCCCCGACCACGACACTTGTCAGAAATATGTTGACGAAGTGGTCGATGTGATTCGTGATAGAGGATACAGTCTATAAATTGAAAGGCGGGTTACTAGAGCGAAAACCTCATCAGGCCCAAAATTGAAATAGCGTAAGCGTATGTAAAACGGTAAGGTTCGATTTTGAACTTTGCCGTTTTTCTTTTTATTTAAAATTATAAATTTTTTCAGAACTGTATTCCAAAACAGCTCTGTGGATTCCTATTAGTATAGGGGCTTTCAAAATTTTTGTAAAACAGCTTTCCTCTGTTTCTATAAGTAGGAAAATGAACAAAATCTATATTCTAAAATTAGGCGGTTCGACAAAATTTGAAAATTTGTATGCCAAACACCCATTTTAGAATGTTATAGGTAGAGGGGAACGTTGGAAAAATGAATTTTCTTTGAACTTTCAAAAGACCCGGTTTAAAAACACCCCTTAAAGTTTGTATAGGGTATAGGAAGTGTTTTCAAAAGTAAGCCAATTCACTACGGTATCACTGATGAAATTCCCCGATTCCTTACAAAGTTACATCGCACCTTGAAAATCGCATGAGCCACCCCAG
>ULUC01050951.1_pt1 | contig 32716 bp, 38 predicted proteins | sample 1958151 | NCBI WGS metagenome assembly ULUC01 (sample SAMEA4835750, study PRJEB28245) | human gut metagenome | biome: gut microbiome; material: fecal sample | place: Denmark | collected 2008
TACCACCAACCCCCTGCTGGCGGAGTGGAACACGCCCCACCAGACGCCGCCGTTCTCGCAGATCGAGCTTTCGGATTACGAGCCTGCGTTCGATGCGGCCATCGCCTGCTCGCGCGCCGAGATCGAGGCGATCGTCAATAACCCCAAGAAGCCGACCTTCGGCAACACCATCGTGGCGCTGGAGCGTCAGGGGGCGCTGCTCGACCGCATTTCGGGTGTTTTCTACAACCTGCTCGAAGCCGCGACCTCGGACCAGATGCAGGAGATCGCGCTGCGCGTTCAGCCCAAGCTCACCGAGCTGTCGAACGACGTTTCGCTCAATCCGGAGCTTTTCGCCCGCGTGAAGGCGGTTTACGAGAAACCCGGCCGCGGTCTTTCGAAAGAGGACAGGAAACTGCTGGAAGACACCTACCAGAGCTTCGCCCGCAACGGCGCCGCCCTTTCGGACGCCGATAAGGAGCTTTACCGCAAGTATACCTCCGAGCTGTCGGCCGCGACCCTGCAGTTCGGCCAGAACGCGCTGGCCGCAACCAACGCCTTTACGATCAACATTACCGATCCTAAGGTCGTTGCCGAACTGCCCGCATTCGTCCGGGAGGGTATGGCCGCCGACGCCAAGGCGCGCGGCGAGAAGGGTTGGACCGTGACGCTGCAGGCGCCGAGCTATGTGCCGTTCATGACCTATTCGTCGAACCGCGCCCTGAAGGAGAAGCTCTGGCGCGCCTACAATTCGCGTGCGCTGGGCGGCGAGAACGACAACACGCAGATCGTGAAGCAGATCGCCAACCTGCGCCTGAAGATCGCCAACCTGCTGGGTTACAAGTGCTACGCGGATTACGTGCTCGAACGCCGCATGGCCGAGAATACTCCGACCGTCACGGCATTCCTCGACGAGCTGCTCGGCGAGACCAAAGCCTATGCCGACAAGGATTACCGGATGATCGGCGACTATGCCGCTTCGCTGGGCTTCAAGGGCCAGCTGATGCCGTGGGACTGGGGCTATTACAACGAAAAATACAAGGACGAGAAATATGCGCTCAACGACGAGGTCGTGAAGCCCTATCTGAAGCTCGAAAACGTCAAGAAGGGCGTGTTCATGCTCGCCAACAAGCTTTACGGCCTGAATTTCACGCCCAACGACAAGATCGAGGTCTATCATCCCGACGTGACGGCCTATGACGTAACCGACGAGAACGGCCGCTTTATGGCCGTGCTCTACCTCGACTTCTTCCCCCGCGAGTCGAAGCGTTCGGGTGCGTGGATGACCGAATTCCGCGGCACGAAGATCGAGGACGGCGAGGAGACCCGTCCGCTGGTGTCGCTGGTGATGAATTTCACCAAACCCACCGAGACCGCGCCGTCGCTGCTGACGTTCGACGAGCTGGAGACTTTCCTCCACGAGTTCGGACACGCCCTGCACGGCATGCTGGGCGAGGGCAAATACGAGTCGCAGACCGGCACGAGCGTTTACCGCGACTTCGTGGAGCTTCCTTCGCAGATCATGGAGAACTGGGCTACCGAGAAGGAATTCCTCGACCTGTGGGCCGTGAACTACCAGACCGGCGAGCCGATTCCCGCCGAAATCGTGGAGCGCATTATCGCGGCGCAGAACTATCTGGCCGCCTACCTGAACGTGCGTCAGCTGTCGTTCGGCCTGACCGACATGGCATGGCATACGATCACCGAGCCCTTCGAGGGCGACGTCGAGCAGTTCGAAGTGGCGTCGATGGCTCCTTCTCAGGTCCTGCCCGTCGTGCCGGGAACGGCGATGGCTCCGGCTTTCGGCCACATCTTCTCAGGCGGTTACGCTGCCGGCTATTACGGCTACAAGTGGGCCGAGGTGCTGGAAGCCGACGCTTTCTCGCTTTTCAAGGAGAAGGGCATCTTCAACCGCGAAGTGTCCGGATCGTTCCGTGAGAACATCCTTTCGAAAGGCGGTACGGAGCATCCGATGGAGCTGTACGTACGCTTCCGCGGCCACAAGCCTGAGACCAAGGCGCTGATCGAAAAGATGGGGCTGGGTAAGTAAGACCGCCGCATCCGAGACAAATGAAAGGGAACCTTCCGAGAAGGTTCCCTTTTGTTTTATTTCTTGTCCGAAAAATATCAATTTGTCAATATTTTACTAAATTTGCGGTTGGGATTGAGAATTTGATATAGAATTAACACTTGTACTATGCCTCTTGACAAACTGAATGCGGCGCTGATCGCCGCTATTCAAAACGGTACCCCGGAATATACCAATCCGGCGGCCATATTGACCGATAAACTGAACATCGGCCGCGAAGCGGCTTACCGCCGTCTGCGCGGCGAAGTTCCCTTCACTTTCGGGGAAGCGGCCGTGCTTTCGGCCCAGATGAATTTCTCGCTCGACCGCGCCGTCGGGGCCGTCGATTTCGGAAACGTGCTTTTCCGTCTCAGCTTCAACGATTACCATACGGCGCTCGAAGACTACACGGGCGTTATCGATCAGGACACCCTTTTTTACCGGGAGGTGTCGCCGGATACGGATGCGGAGCAGGCTATTGCCGGAAACTCGTTCCCGCGGATGCTTTACATGCGCTACGAAGGGCTTACCAATTTCAAACTCTTCAAGTGGCTTTACCAGCAGGGGCTCGTCGATTGTTCGACGACTAAATTCGAGGATATGAAAGTGCCCGATGCGCTTTTGCAGAGTTACCGCGACCTGCTGAAGGAAGCGCAGCTGATGCCTTCGACGACGCTGGTGTTCGACGGTAGCTGCACCAAGCGCTGGGTCAATGCCATCTGCGCGTTCCGCAACATGCACCTGATAACCGACCAGAGCGTCGAGATGCTGAAGGGCGAATTGCTGCAGTTGCTCGACGAGTTGGAGGAGATAGCCGTTGCCGGACAGTTCCGCAGCGGGAAGCCGGTGTCTATTTACATATCGGACATGGATATCGAGGCGACTTACTGCTATGTCGCGGCGCGCCACTACCGTGCGAGCTGTATCGAGACATTCTCGATCAATTCGCTGCGAAGCGCCGATCCGGGCATGTTCGAGCATGTTAAGCGGTGGATTACGTCGCTGAGTCGTTTTGCAACGTTGATTTCATGCAGCGGAGAATTGCAGCGGATTCATTTCTTCAAGCGTCAGCGCGCCATCTACCGGGGATAAAACGAAATGTATAGATAGTGATTGATTAGAGTGACGATGCATTGAGCGAACGATCAGAGGGTTAGCAGCGTGACATCCCCGGGCGAGGCCCGAAACGAAATGTGACTTTAGTGTTACTTACGTGTTACATCCCTTCGTGGTCTGAACGCATCGTTCAGTGTGTAATGTTACTTTGCCTCCAAAAGCAGCCTGAAACGGCTCTATTTTGGCGGCTTTTTTTGCGCCTAAATCCCCCGTACATGGAGATAAGAGCCCATTTCTCGCCTTTTACTGCCTCTGTTGGATAACCTCTTGCCTGAGCGTTCAAAAAGGCGTTCAGAGGCTCTTTGTGTTGCTTTTGAACGCTTCTCCTTTGTCGTTCGTTTGTTCTGCTTGATTCGACTTAGGGGGACATTAAGGGGGACGTTTAGGGGGACATGTTTTCCGAATAAAAAAAACGAAATATCCACGTTAGGGGGACATTTAGGAGGACAAATTCGTGTAAAAATTTGCTTCGTATAGTATCGTTACGCACATAATAACGATTGAATTTGCATGAAATAGGCGGTATAACACCCCCTTAATGACATGTAAAATAAAACATATTGGCGCGTATGGCGCTGAATGTGTGCGTTTTGCGGAATAATGGCGGTATGGATGTCCGTCAAAGGTGCGCGCGACGTCTTTCTCTACCCCATTGTGTTGAACCGAATGCTCGCTTTAACAAGTGCAAGAGCTTGGATGGAGTCAATCGGGATGTCCTTTGGGGAGTGGTGAGGATTGTGGCTGACAAGTCGGATGAACCGATCGTCATCTGCTTTCTGGATATACTTGATTGTGATGTAGCTTTCTCCGTCGATGTTGAAGGACAGTAGATACATCTCACCCCATAGGATGTTCTTGGATCCATTGGGGATCTCTTTATATAATACAATGTCTCCGCTCTTCAGTAACGGATACATTGAGTCTCCTCTGACGTAGACAGCTCCGTCGCATGGAGGCAAGTCTGGTATCTGGATATGGCTGATTGGGGTCATTCGGCCTTGATCGGCAAATAGAGCTACCAGACCGGCTGTTGCATCGAGTTCGTATAGGGGTACGCTTTGCACGTCGATCCGTCGATCCGTTCGAAGTGTGAACTGCGACTGGACTGTTGCGCCAGTCGTCTGGGCGTCTTCGCCTCGAGTCATACACCCTTTGCCGGAGAGCAGCCATTCAGCCGATATGTTCGCATTTGCGCATATTTTCTCCAGAACATCATAGGAAGGCTTGCCTTGGCGCGTGCCAACGACATTCTCTATAACGGTTGGCGATATGCCTACATGCTGGGCAAATGCCCGCTTATTGCCTGCGTACAAGCGGTTTATAATTTCCACAAATCGACCGTTAATCCCAGTGTTCTTTCCCATATTCGCAAAAGCGTAAAAATGTTCGCAAAATATTTTGATTATTCGCATTTGCGAATTATATTTGCATTGTCTTAACAAGTTAAGACGCGGTAAAGATAGTGAAAATTACAAGAATAACGAAAATGGGAACTGATATTAAGAGATGGCACACGCAGAGTTACAAGGATCGGGTTTGTTTTTACCTGATCATTCGTGGGATCGCCTTCAGCTACACGCCCGACTTGGGAATTGTTTTCGAGGCCCCGAAAGCCTTTGTGGATCAGATGGCAACCACCTTGATGATTGCCTACGGATGTTCCCTCAAACCGATCATCAACGAAGTAAAATAGATCTGATATGAGACGATATTGGTTCCAGCTGCTGACGGATAAATACGACGAGTTAGGCGCGTTTATTCCGGATGGATCGAATAAAGGAGCTGCTGTAAACCGGGCAAAACGATGGATGCGGCAGAATGGAGTCATGAGTGCCGTTTTGACGGTCAATAGCATGGCGACAAGCAATCTACTCGACACGATACAAATTGAACTTTAGATAATTATGACAAAGCAAGAATTCGAAGCCCGCACGGGCTTGAAAGTAAGCTCCGAGGATTATGCTCGGATCGAAAAGATGTACATGGCCGCCGGCAATATGGACAAGGACATGTTCTGCGCTGAATACAAGAAGGTGGGGACCAGCGTTCTGGTTACCGAACTTTTCCGGCAGGTGCTCGTCCTGAAAGGGCAACTCGAGGAGCGCAACAACGAGCTGGATGACGCGACTCAGCGGCGAGCCGATGTCGCGGAGTTCCTTGTCGGGAAGGCTGCAGTACACAAGGACGACGACGGCGAAGACTTCTACCGGGTTGCACTTCGAATCGCCGGTCGTAATGCCTGTGTGCGTACCAAGCTCGAATACGGCTACCCTCTGAACGGAGAGGATATCTCCTTCCTCAAATCCCTGTTGTAGTGCCCAAGTATCAACCAAACAACCAAGCAAACAATGAAATACATCAAAATCCAGCCATCAACGAGATCGCGCATTTGTCGCGCGCTGGGAATCAGTCGAGTAACATTGTGGTCTGCTTTGACCTATCAGACGCAGAGTGCGCTGGCCGAACGGATACGGAGGTTGGCCATGCATGAAGGCGGCCGCGTGGTGTGCGAAGTCGATGTGACCAACGGCTTCTCGCCCAACTGCGAAACAACCTTCTCGCACGGCGACTCAACGGATGGACATGTTCGTCAGATCACGCAGACGTTTGCCAACGGCGTGGAGGTCGTCCTGATGGGAGAAGAGGCTATGGCCGAGATAACCCGAAATGGCACGCCGGTGAAGTCATATGCGAACGTAACGCTCGGCGACTGGATGCAGATTGCCTATGAGGCGCAAAGCCTTTCTGATTCACTAAGCCCTCAACTTCGATAGAGTATGAACAACACGCGACGAAAGATTCTCGATGAACTCGTTGAACGCCTCGAGGAGGTTAAGGCTCGACTGGAAGAGGTCCGGCAGGATGAAGAGGAGAGCTACGACAACCTCCCGGAGGCATTCCAAGAAGGATCTCGAGGGGAACGGATGCAGGAGGCGATTTCACGGATGGAAGATGCATTCGGGTCGATCGAGGAGGCGATCGATGGGCTGACAGAGGCCCGAGAATAACGGCTTGCCCCAATAGCTCAAAGGTAGAGCAGCGATGCGCATGGTCAAGACAGCAGGTTGCCGGTTCGAGTCCGGTTTGGGGCGCAAATGAAGCAAATGACATGGAGTGGTTCGGAAACATAATAGCTGTAACGAAGCATGATCTGACGAGGTCGGATGATGGCGAAGGCGTTATGAGCGCCGATTGTTACAAGAAGCTCGTGGCCCGGGGGCAACTTACGATGCTCCGGCCGGGCAAAGGGCTTGGATCGTACGCACTGATTGAGTACGCTTCGATGCCGAGCCGGTTCCGTGACCGGTTCGAGGCCAAATACGGAGATCCAGAGAAGACGATGAGACAAAATGAGATTACACTGGCAGCCGATCCGGAGGCGCAGCGGTTCTTTCACGATCACCTGCTGCCTAACGGAGAGCATCTGCCCGAGGAGAAGCAGAACGAATATACGTTGAACGCCCGGGTGCTGAACGCCCTGCGTGACATGTTCAACACCCAGCGGGCGATGCGCCGCGCGTGCAACAACAACACCCCGGTGATCTGGACGAATATCTTTGCTGCAGCCGAGCAGCTCCGGGCGGCATACGGGCATACGCTGCCCAAGAGTGAGGCCCGCCTGCGCGATAAGATGCGGCAGTACGCAAAGGAGGGCTATGCCTGTCTGGTGTCGGGGAAATTCTGCAACAGCAACACGCTCAAGATTACGAAGGCTGCCGGGCGTCAGATCATCGCATTGCGCCGGTGCCGTGTGCCGGTGTACACGACGCAGCAGCTCTTCGACGAGTTCAACCGGATTGCCGCCCAGCGTGGCTGGAAACCTCTCGAATCGAAGGCTTCGCTTGTCCAGTACCTCGAGCGCCCGGAGATCAAACCCCAATGGTATGACGCCGTGTACGGGGAGTTGGCCGCCAAGCAGCTCTTCGCGCGCCGGAACAAGACCGTGATGCCAACCCTGCGAGACTCGCTGTGGTACGGCGACGGAACGAAGCTGAACCTCTACTACAAGGCAGCCGAGAACGGCCGATGGGTGGTGCGCACGGCATCGGTCTACGAGGTGGTTGACGCCTACAGTGAGACGCTGCTCGGTTACGCTGTGAGTGACACGGAGAACTTCGATGTGCAGTTTCGAGCCTTCCGCATGGCAATCGAGACATCTGGCCACAAGCCGTATGAGATCGTCACCGACAATCAAGGCGGCCAGCGCAGCAAGGTTGCGCAGCGCTTCTTCGCCAACATCTGTCGGGTGAACCGCCCGACAGCTCCCTACAATGCCCCGTCGAAGAGCATCGAATCGATCTTCGGACGCTTCCAGCGGCAGGTGCTGCACCAAGACTGGCGATTCACCGGAGGTAATATCTCCTCGAAAGAGTCGTGGAAAATCAACCGCGAGTTCCTCGAGGCGAACAAGGAGCAGCTCTACACCTACGAGGAGATGCTCGCGGCCTATGCCGCCGCCCGAGGCCAGTGGAACTCCATGCCGCACTATGAGACCGGAGTCGCCCATGAGGAGATGTACCGCACGTCGGTCAATCCGGAGACGGATCCCGTGACAGAGCTGGATATGATCGACCTGTTCTGGCTGACGACCGAGCGCCCGAGCCTCTTCTCGGCTGATGGCATCACCATCCAGTACCGCAACCGAAAATACACCTATGAGGTGCTCGACGCCTCCGGCCGGCCCGACATGGAGTGGCGGCGGGAGAACACCGGCCGGTCGTTCTTCGTGCGCTTCGATCCCGACCGCATGGATCGTGCGCTGCTCTACGAGGAGACCCCGATGGGACTGCGCTTCGAAACCGTGGCCTATCCGTACCTCACGGTGCGCCGAAACATTCAGGAACAGCGGCCGGGCGACATGGAGCTGCTCCGATGGAACGACGCTCAGATCAAGGAACAGCGCGTTCGTCGCCAGATCGAGAATCATGCACTCGAGCTCGAGCATGGAGTCGCCCCGGAACAGCACGGGCTCCGCACCCCGGCCATCAAGGGAATCAGCGAACGGGAGTTCGAGCGACTGGCCGATACGGTCATGGTGGTGCCGATGACGCCGGCCTCCGAGCCGATCGCGGTTGGCGAATATACCAAAGCTGTAAGCAATACGGACTACGATCCGACCTCCATTTTCAACAGAATGTAACTTTCAATCACAGCCAATATGAAACAGTTATCACTTGAAGAGAAGAAGAGCATTCAGGCTCAACTGCAGGCGTATGTCGCCAAGTATCCCAGCCAGGCGAAGGCCGTTAATTCACTGACGGGGGTCAGTGTTGGAACTATCAGCGTAATTCTGAACGGTAAGTTCGACGGCGTCAGCGACGAGATGTTCGCGCGCATCCGCGCCCAGGTGGCGCCGGTCGGTGCCAGTGACTGGAACCTCTGCGAAACGACGGCGTTCCGGGAGCTGAGCGCCATCTTCGAGGACGCGCGGCAGAACAAGAATGTCGCATGGATCGTCGGCAGTGCCGGAATCGGAAAGTCTACGGCCGCCCGGGCCTATGCCGCCAGCCACGAAAACGTCTTCCATATCTGCTGCTCGGAGGATATGCAGCGCGGAGATTTCATCCGGGAGCTGGCCCAGAAGATCGGCATCAAGAGCAACAAGGAGAGCCTGCGGGAGCGCCTGCAGATCGTTACCGACCAGTTGAAGACGCTCGACAATCCGCTGCTGATCTTCGACGAGGGGGACAAGCTCATGGACTGCGTCTTCTACTACTTCATCTCGATCTACAACGTCCTCGAAGGCCATTGCGGCATCGTGTTCCTGTCGACGGAGTACATCAAGCGACGCATGGAGAACGGCCTTGCCTACAACAAGAAGGGGTATGACGAGATCTTCTCGCGTGTTTGCCGCCGCTTCATCGACCTCACGCCGGTGACGGCTCACGAGGTCGATGCTCTCTGCCGGGCCAACGGACTCGATGACGATCGAAAGATCGCCGAGGTGGTCAAGGACGCATCGACCTGCCGGTTCGACCTGCGGCGTGTCCGCAAGGCTGTGCACAAGACCCGTCGCATCGCCGAAATCAGAGGTTAAACGCTATTCAAACGACGTTCAAATGGGCCGTACACTATCCGCAAAACAAGTCCTGACGATCAAGTACCGCACGATCGCGCCCGGAGGCATCTGGGCCGATTGTGTCGGCACGATCGGCCGCTCCGGCGTGATCTTCTTCTGGGGCAACAGCGGCAACGGAAAGACCTCGGCCGTGATCTCGTTCTGCCGCGAGCTGTGCCGCCTGGGCCTGCGCGGTCTCTACCTGTCGAAAGAGGAGGGTGTCGATCTGACCATGCAGGAGACGCTTCGCCGATTCAATATGGCCGAATGCGGCAGCCGCTTCCAGATCGACGGCCGCATGACCATCGAGGAGCTCGATGAGAGGCTCTCGAAGCCTCGTTCGGCCGACTTTGTGGTGATCGACTCGTTCCAGTACATTCAGATGAGCTACAAGGAGTACATAGCCTTCAAGGAGCGCCACCGCAACAAGCTGTTGATCTTCGTCAGTCACGCCGACGGGAAGCGCCCGGACGGGCGATCGGCCACCAAGGTGATGTACGATGCCGCGCTGAAGATCTGGGTCGAGGGCTACAAGGCCTTCAGCAAAGGCCGCTTCATTGGGCCGACAGGCGAATGCACGATCTACGAGGAGGGCGCCCGTCGCTATTGGGGGGGGTAAACCAGTAAAACAAAATGATATGGACCTGAATTCACAAAACAAGGTAATGCGGGCCGGTTTCATGATCATTCGCAAGGATGATCAGCCGCAGCCCCGAATCAAGTACAAACAGTTCGGATTTCCCGATTGGCGGACGTTCGAGAAGTTCTCGACCAAGGCCGAACGGGACCGGCGATTCAAAGAGCTAACGAAAGACAGTACCATCATCGAGGATTAAGACATGAAGACAATGAAGATCTACATCAGTGGCAAGATCTCTGGGCTGCCCATCAGCGAGGTGGTTGCCAAGTTCCGGGAGGCCGAGCGGAAGATCCGCAAGTTCGGGCAGACCCCGATCAATCCTCTGAACAACGGCCTCCCCATTGAGACGGAGTGGGCCGACCAGATGGGCAAGGACATCGCGCTGCTGCTGCGTGCCGATGCAATCTACATGCTGCCGGACTGGCAGCACAGCGATGGTGCAACCATCGAGTATCTGATCGCCCGGCAGAGGCGAATGCGAATTTTTCTGGCCGAAACATTCGACGCGCATGTTGCGCTCGAGATGAACAAGATCTTGACCCATGAAACGGAAGCGTAACTATTCGCGGCTGTATGCCATAGCCAAGGCAAAAGGCATTGACCTCGACGAACACAAAGAGGTGTTGGTGTCGCAGTTTACCGGAGGCCGTACAACCTCCCTCCGGGATATGACCCCAGCCGAATACGAAGAGATGTGTGAGTGCCTCCAGACGGGCAAGCAGGTCGGAGAGAGCACGGAGGAGCACAAGGAACGACTGCGCAGGGCGCGATCGGCGGTGTTGAACCGCCTGCAACGCCTCGGGGTGGATACGGCTGACCGGACATTCGCAGCCGTAAACCGGTTCTGCATGAACACCCGCATCATTGGCAAGCCTTTCGGGATGCTCTCCGTCGAGGAGCTGCAGGCGCTGATCCCGAAGCTGGAGGCGATCCTTCGCAAACCTCGCACCGTGAAGCCTCAGCGAATTGTCCACATTCCGTTGTTCATTCGACCTGATCAATTGCCAAGCTGATGGATAAGCCTACGATTACGATCGATCCGGCAGGGCCGGGCGGAAACGTCTTCGCGGTGATGGCCGAGGCGAGATCCGCGATCATTGCGGCGGCCCGGAAGGCCAGCTTCATGAAGGTCAGGGAGGACAGAGAACAGGACATCGCGGCTGCAGAGGCAGAAGCGGGGACAATGATGCGGGAAGTGATGCAGGCCCACTCATCCGATGAGGCACTCTCCGTCATTCGGAGATATGTAACCATTCAAGAGAAAGGAGGCGGCCTATGAGGTAGTTTCAGTTCGGGCAGCGACAGGTATAAGACAACTATGGGAAAAGTTGGCTGTTTGAAAAGCAAAATCAAATCAGAGGTTCGAGTCCTCGGCTGCCCGCAACCCCCTTTTTTAGCGATGAACCGAGTACAAGTAGGGCGACGATGGCGCAGGGTTTTATCCGCCGAAACAGGTCGGCGGCGGCAAAGCGGGACAGGACGCTTGACTCCATCGGACAGATGACGCGAAAGGCTCTGACAGCCGGGAAAGACCGGCAAACGGGTCGGCAGGGCCTTCGGTTCTACTGAAGGCATAGCACGATGGCCAAAGCAATGCGGCTGTTATCCCGGTTCGAGTCCGGGCGATCCGCAAACCTTACAAAGAGAACAGATATGCAGTGGATCAAAGAACCGGTCCCGTTTACCGGGTATTACGAGCAGATGCTCGCCCTCGACAAAAGGGAGGCAGCGTTGCTGGCAAGGATCCTTCAAAAGCCGTTGAAGGAGCTTCGAAAACGTCTTGAACGACTGGACGACATTCATGAGTCCGGGGAAGCCACCGAGCGGCAGGAGAGCCGCCGCTGTGAAACAGAGGAGAAGGTGTCGCTGCTTGAGTATTTCATTGAACTTTCACCAAAAGAATAGCCTATGAAACGGATATTATTGGGCATCGCCGCGCTGCTTGTGACGGGATGCTGCTCATGTCGAAAGACGATCGTATTTGTGGAAGTCCCCTATACGGCGAGCTGCAGCTATTTGTCGGTTGGCCGAGAAGTGCGCCCATCAGCGCCGCGGTTCATCCCCCGCAATCGCCGGGATTCGCTGCTGATGAAGGTGATGAAGGCAAGTATGAAAGCCAAAATAGAGGCAGATGAGGCGACAAGACATCTCAACCCGTTGTATCGATAACCACGAAACGATTATGGCAATGAACGACAAAGAACGGGCAACTCCGGCCCTTTTTATCAACGGCCGACCAGTCGGAGATGTGCAAACGAAGGATTTTGCTGGTGATGACAGCGAGGCTACGGCATTTTCACCTCTCCTTACGATGGCGGACGAATTTGCAGTGATGGGGCAGTCGGTCCTTAAGTTTTCTGGGGCGATAGTGAATGTGCAGCCAGTCTTCGTGCGAATACTGAAGTGGCTCCACCCATCAGGCCATCGACGGATACGTCGGCGCCGATCGGTGCCTATAAAACGCAGCTTAAACAACCGTCGCAAACAGCGGCTGACGAGGCTGCAACGGCGCAGAAAACGACAAACAAACATATGAAATTATGGCACAATTAAATGATTTTAATACAGGCTGGTGGAACTGCCTGTTTTCATTCGCCGCAGAACTGTTGCGCTGCGACCGATATGATGCGATTCGAATTGTTAAAACAGTATTAGTGGAGGCTGGAGTTACTGACGATGAATTGGTTGGCATCCTTGCTATGTCGGACAGAATGGGAATGCCGGAACCAGTTTATGACTGCTTAGACAAAATATATTTAGACAAGCTTTAACCCATCAGACTATGGGTGTCACGAAAACAACAGCAGAGGAATACGCCTATTTGAAGGTGCAGATTAAGGCCATAACACTTGCATCGTTATTGCCTTCCACAGACGAGCAGATGGTGGCGTATGAGGCTACCGTGAAGCTCCGGGAGCTGCCCGAGAAGTTCCGTACGCCGGAGTTCGTTTTCAAGACTATGCAAGAAAATAAAAACCAACAATTAACCATGGATATCACGAAAATGACAGCAGCGGAACGCGCCGAATTGAAGGCGCAGCTTGAGGCCGAAGAGCGTGCCGAGAAACAGAAACGCGAAGACGATGTCGCCGCATACAAGTCCGCCGTGGATGAGTTCTGCCGGTTGAAGTTCTCCCGACTAAAGGCCATGAGCGAAGAGATGCGTCGTCTCAAGGACGAGGTGTTCGCCGAGGCCGAGACGTTGATCAAGCTCAAGGAGGAACTGTTCAAAACGAAATCCGACCGCCACAGCGACCAGTTCACCACCTCCGATGGTCGCATCACGCTGGCGCTGGGCAACCGCACGAACGACGGCTGGGACGACACGGTCGAAGTCGGTGTTGCCAAGGTCAAGGAGTTCGTCAAATCGCTGGCCAAGGATGCCGACTCGGCAGCGCTGGCTGAAATGGTTATGAACTTACTGACCAAAGATCGCAAGGGTAATCTGAAAGCGAGCCGGGTGCTGCAGCTTCGGGAGATCGCTCGAAAGTCCGGGTACTCCGCATTTATTGAGGCAACCGACATTATCCAGAGTGCGTACCGTCCCGAGGAAACCTGCCAATTCATCTCGGCATCCTACAAGGATGACAAAGGTGTCAAGCACACGCTGCCGCTCTCGATGGCAGCCATGGACTGACTTACCCGGTGACAAGAAACCCCGCATCCAAAAGGTGCGGGGTTTTGTTTTATCGAACCCGATGCAGAGACAGGTCTCGATCGAACAGCTGGATGTAGAGCACGTCGTCTTCGATATGGCCGGTTGCAGTGTTCACCCCTGTGTTGATCGACACCTCCTTCCCGTCGATCGCATATCTGTACTCTTGTTTCACCGCGTCGAATCCCTCGTATTTCCACTCGGCCGTGCATTTGTGATCGGCCGCGAAATAGATCGTATCGGTTCGATCTTCATCGACCTGGCTCCATACAGTACCGACCAGTTCGTCGGACGTCGGAGTTTCGTCTTTCGAGCAGGATGTTGCCAGCAGGCAACAGGATAGAAAAAGGAGCAGATGTTTCATGAGGTGTGATTTTGCTGCAAATATACGGAAAAGTGTTATTTTTGTGGTGACAAAATATTTGAAGCATGGGAAAATTCTACCTCATAGAGAAATTCGATGCAGACCATCATGAGTGGAATGTTGCGACGCCATTTGTTTACGATACGTCTGAAGAGGCGGAATTGAGCTTGATAAATACTTTTGAGGATCATCATACCCCCGGGCTATATCGAATCGTGGAGGTTGAGCAATATCGGGAGGTGTTAAGATTGACGGTCAATCCGGAATAGCATGGAAAAATTCTATCTCATACTGAAGCTCGACGAAGCCAAACAAGCGTGGTATCTTGCGACGCCGTTTATGTTCGAAACATACGACGAGGCGAGAGTATTTTTGTTGAATCCTTACGAGGAATATAGTGACGACGGGTCGTATCAAATTGTGGAGGTTGAACAATGCCGGGTGGTGTCAAGTTTTAGGCTTGAATCGAAAAAAAAATAACGACCGGATGAGTTGATGGGGAGGGACGTTCAGTTCCTCCCTATTTTTTGCTTAATCCGTTAAGCGTTTGAAGGAGACGACGATTTTCTCTTTATTTTTGTTGAATCCAAATCAAATCATGAAAAGAGGAAGGAATAAAATGCTTATTGCCAACCGCAACGAGGCGCTCTGTCGTAGGTGGTACTACTGGACAGAGCAGCAGCGTCTGCGGTTTGATGATGCATTGAAGATTCTATCCGAACAGGAGTTCTTCCTCTCTGAACAACGGATCCTTGCCATCATTCGCCAATACAGCCGCGAGAACCCTGATAGCGGCATCAAGCCGATGCCGAAAGTCAAAGTCCCGCGGCTGACTGCAGCGCAACTGCGTCTCTTTACTGGCGAGAATTAGCGGCTGCCCATTTCGATCCATACGAGAACGTGGTCTCGTATACCTTCAGGCCGCCTCCGATAGAATATTCTCTCTCCCGGACACGGGAGAACGCAGATGAAGCTGACTTGATTTTGAATCCCTGTATGGCGTTGAATACCTCCTCGTTCAGGGCGTCCCGCTCGAGGATCCGGTCTTCTGTCGTGGAGCCGATGTGCGTGTCGTCGTAACAATCGATTGCCAACTTGATGGTGAATGACGCATCCCCTCGCTGTATAGCGGGTTGGCCTGCATTCAATGTCTTCCACTCTGTCCCGTCGGCGTTGATGAGGACGGCCGGGAAGACTACAGGATACTGGTCTTCCTCGACCTCGAGCTGCCCGTAGTCTTCATCGATGGTCACGATTTGGGGAACTTTTTCCCGGATGCGCTTCATGAGCGCGAGTTTCATGTTTTCCATTGTGATTGAGTTTATAAGTTGAGTACGCGTTTGGCCCGATTCTCTATTTCGGCCTGTATAGAATTGACGAGCTCTTCGCTTCGGCCGAGGAATTGTCGTTGAGGGATGGAGATCTTCAGCTTCTTTTTCTTCGTCAGAGCAAGCGCCCGCCACTTCGCAGCTTCCGGAGAAACCTCGACAGGCCCCTTTTTGGCCGTTTTCCGGCCTTTTCTGTTTCTTTTCGACTGTCCGCTCGACTTGTAGAACATCGCCCAGGCAAAGCGCCGCATTTGGGGCGTTACTTTGGGTTCGACAACTCCTCCCCAGTTGTGAATAGGGGCATAGGGAACTTCGTTCGCCACGCGCACTCGATAATCGGATGGGGTGTACTTGATCGAGCTGAACAGGTGGTTCCGGCTGGAGAGGAGTGTGCCGTAATTGCTGGCGGCATCGGACTTACCGGACGACAATCGTTTTGCCTTCGGCCACGGATGCAGCCCGTTGTTGACAAATCCTCCTTTCCGGAAGTTGTCCTGAAAGTGATCCTTGGCCATCCGCCCGGCGACGACAGGCATTTCCCGGCGCATCATGTCGTCCAGCTCTTTCCGCTTTCGCTGGATCAGTTTTGCAAAATCTTGTATGTCCATAGTCAACAACCGAAAATATTTTGTAATTTTGTGTCGAATATCAATCTATCAGACGATGAACGTCCCTGAACAGATCAGAACAGCAGCCCGTGGGCTTATTGAGCAATACGGCGAGTCCTTCGATTACCTCGGTAGCGTCGAAGGTCAGGAGGCCTATTTGTTCAAGTTCCCGAAGGATTCCTGTACGGGCTTCCCGTTCTTGTTCCTGTACGATGGAAGCCAAGCCACCGAAGTAACCGGCCCCTCCGTCTTTGACTTCATCAGCCTATACGTCAAAGATCTCGATGAACTTGAGGTTGAATAACTTGTTGTCCACCCTCATTATTCCTCGGCAGTTATGGGAGGTTGAGGCCCCTCTCTCACACAGATATTTGACATCCTTCCACTCCATGCCAGACCCTTCAGAATTGTCTGACTGAGGCTCGATATACCGCAACTCGCCGTCAGCGAAACGCTGAAGGATGGTTGCGTGTCCCGAGCCGCCTTTCCAACCAATGCACAGTTCGTATACACCCTCCTCTTTGCATACCTCGTTGAAATACTCCATGTATCGCTTTGGGGTCATCCTCTGGTACCCCTTCGCGTCGAGCCAGCTGTTTATGCTGACATGACGGGCCGGAGTACCGTCTGCATTCATCCAGACTTCGAAGGCACGGCCTCGGCTTAAATATTCGAGCTTCGATCCCGGCGTGTTCCCCTTTGCCGTTACATCGAATCCGCGTAGCCGTAGCGCGTAGGCCGGGGCGCATGTTTGGCAGTTTATGCTGAACGGCATGTCCCTTGCCCGGTCGTAGTTCTTGTTCTTGCTGTATCGATTCCCCCGTCCATCCCGGTAGATTCCGGTCGGATCCAACACGAGCTCGTTAACGTGCTGCGGATTGGCGTTCTGCTTGTCCGCTTCCTCTACGCTCATCGGCTTCGCCTTTGCGATGTTGAGGGCTTTCTCGATTTCGAGATTGTTCCGGGCTATGGCCATCTTCTCCTCATAGGAAAGGCTGTCCGACATCTCGGCGATCATCTCGTCGATACGTGCCATCAGCTTGTCTACGGCCTTCTTCGCTCCCTTGCGAGCTTCGCTTTGATAGGGGTGCTGATCCGAGAACAGCTTGGCGTCTTTGCCCGGGTTGTTTTCGAGGCCATTCTGCGGCTTGTCAAGCGGCGACGATTCCGGTACCGGAGTCTCGGGCTCGTCTGTCGAGGAGAGGCTGCACTTGCAGTTCCAGCGATCTCCGGGTCGATGCTCGCTCCAGAAAGCATCGTCGATGGGACGAATCGTTCCCCAGAAACGCTTATGGTCTAACCCCGGATGGATCGAGGTTGACTCGACCCAGCGCAGATTCGGCAGGATGTCCTTCTCCCGTTCGAACTGCCGCCAGTCGGCAGCTTGATGAGCTCGAATGACGGCTGTGTCGTATTCGGTGCGAAGCCAGGTGCCGACCTGATGGGACGCGATCGGCATAACCTCGTTTTTCCACTGTTCGAACGGTTTTAGATTGCCCTTCGAATCCAGTAAAAGCCGGGCCATGTCGTTCTGCATACGATGCACCTTGAAGGCCGAGAATACGGCATTGTTCCGGAGGATCTCGTTCCGGAAGTCCTCGTCGGGGTCTGCAGCTCGAGACTGCCCGAAGCCTTCTTTGGCTGCGTTGTTGATCTGTGCCCATATCTCGTTGAACAGGCACACCTCGATCTCCGAGGCTGGGTGGAACTCCTTGCTGTAGATATTCAGCAAGGCGCGGCGCAGCACGTCGTCGGAGAACTCGAATCCGGCCGAAACGTCGCTGTTCTGGATACCGTACAGGTTGTCGACTACCAGTCTAAATCCGCCCCCGAATCTTCGGGGGCGCGGCCGAAAAAACTGCGCAGCGCATCTCGAATGGATCGGGACCTTTTTTTGCCGTCATCCGGATCTTCGTCTTCTTGGCCGCCCTCCTTTTTCTGTGAGGAGGCCTGACTGGAGGTCGTTGAGGGTATAATCTGACGAGCCGCCCGTTGCTCGGCCTTGAGCTCGTCGTAGTTGTCCGGTTTTGGAATGCCGAATTCGTCGTAGAGGAAATCGTCGCTGATCGGCAGACCGGCCTCCTGCTTCAGCTTGCAGATGATGTCGGCCTGCTGCTTCATGTCCTTCTTTTTGGGAGGAACGAATGCGAACTTCCCGCCGCCCGTGTCAATCCCCATCGAGGCAAATACATCCGTCACCTCATAGTTTAGGGTGTTGAGGATTCGCCGTTTGATGAAGAATGCGATGTCGACCTCTCCTTCCTGCTGGACGGTTCCGAGGGCTTGTGTTCCCTTATCCCCGGCCTCGGTCGTCAGCGTATTGCCGTTCACTGCCTTGCTGATCTCGTTGTTGCAGAACGTCGAGAACTTCTCGTAAAGATCCCCGCTCGATGAGACATTGGATGGCTGGATGAGATTGATCTTGGTCCCTTCCGGATGGATGATGACGCCGGCTCCGCCCATCTTGGCGATGTCTTCGACGAGCTTCTCCCGAGCTGCGTTGTCCCAGGCATCATAGGTGCCCTCGCGGATTGGCCGGCCGAAGATCTCGCCGAGTTCAGCCCAGTCTGCTACGTTGTTGCGTTTGAGAATGACCCAGAAGGCCGGTACGGCCAGACTGCCGATCTGGCGGGGATTTCCGACGTAGAGCAAATCGGAGAATTCATCCCAGCTCGTACCGATGAGGTCCGTCTGGTTGCGTAGGATTGTGCGGTTGATCGGGTCGACGTGCTTTCGAGGGATCAGCTCGTAGTCAATCCACCCGTTTTTGTCTCGGAAGAACTGGAAGAGCGAGCCTCCGACTCCCACCCATTCGTCGTCGATCAGATCCTCGATGAACCGGCCGAACCACGGAGAGTCGATGTAGTCCTGCATCCGCTCGTCCGGTTCGCCGTTTCGGACGAACTGAATCGGGGTCGATAGAATGGCAGCCTTTTGTTTCCGACGGACGGCGAACAGGTGAGTATCGATCATCACGTCTTCGTAAAGATCGATCAGTTTTGCCCTTCGAGGGAAGTCGATAAGCTCGGCCTTCCGGATCGCTTCCATGTATGCCGATACGTCGAGCCCTCCGCGGCGGGTGGGCTGCAGGACGATCGTCTGCGTCGGCGTTTGTCCAATATTCCCGCCGGCGGTTATCCGTTTGCTTTTTTTGCTGCGTGCCATATCAGAAATAGTTATTTCGTTTCGGGTTGCTGCGAATCTGGAATTGGGAAGCGGCCGAACGGTCCTCCTCCTTTTCGATCTCCGGCAACCCGTCTACGGAGATGTCCCCCTTTCGTACACCTTTGAGCCACTCGATGGCCCGTTCGTATCGATCCACCCGGATCTGCGACATGTTCCGAGGATTGTGGATCGAGAAGATGTGGTAGATGGCAATGTCGATCGCCATCATCAGCACGAGCTGATTCCGGTCCTCTCCCTGCGCGGAGAACACCTTGCTGCAGTCGTAGCGGGCCGATAGATATCCGCGCATCTCGGCGATGGCCCGGTCTTCGCAGATCTCGATGATCTGCTTGTCTGACCGGATCAGGGAGTCGAGGATCTCCTGATGAATGGAGGCGTCGTAGTCCTCCGGGTTGATGAATGCTGCCATTATTGTCTGTATTTATTCCGGCGAGAAACAACCGTGCGCGGGATGGCCGTCATTGGCTGCATTTCGCCCATTTTGTCGTCGATAAATCGATTGCCGCCCTCGACACAGTCCACGCCGTCGGCGTGAAATTTCAGGGCCATGGTGAAGAATTTGAACTCCTCGTCGAGCGCCTTCATGTGTGGATCCTCGCGCTCGGCCTCGTTGAGGACCAGCAACCCTTCCCGATGCAGTGGCTCGAGGTTCGCCTCGATGCGGACGGCCTTGTCGGTCTTCTTCTTCTCGTCGGGAATCACCGACAGGTTGATGCCGATCTCACGGCTTTTGCGGGCAAATGCCGGTCGAAACACCTGCTGAAAGAACGGGTCCTGCAGGGAGTTGTTCTCCTGCACCAGAAAGATCGGAACCTTCGTTCGCGCCCTGGCATACAGGTAGAGGGTGAAAAAATGCGAGACGAACTCCTCGGTGGTCATTTTCCCGAGAAATCCTTTGATGACGTAGAGGACCCGGCCAACTTTGCCGAGCAGCCACACCGCCTTCAACGATCCCTTCTTGTTCTTGGCCGAGCCCTTTGCCTCCGATTGAGTCGGGTCGGCATAGACACACAGGAACGGGAACTGCCGCCATGGCACTCGGCCCCATTTGCGAGGGCCGAAGGTTTTGCCTTCGACGATCGGGTTGTTGAAGTATTCGGCCTGCTGCGCTTTGGTCGAGATCTTCGACAGCGCCCGATCGATACTCTCCTCGGTGTTCTTTTCCGGCCACGTGCTTCGGCCGCGTTCGTCGCGGATATTCACGATGTCCCAATGGTCGGCCATCGCCCCGGCTCGAGCAATGCAGCAGTCCTCGGCGATGATGTTCCCGCACCAGATCACCAACAGCGGCTCGGAGGTTGATCGGGTCGGATACAAGGCGTGTTCCCACCAGTCCCACTTCTTGTCGAGGACGTCGGGGTTCATGCACTCTTCGTCAGTGTCGAAGTCGTCAAGCAGCAGGACGTCCGGGCGCACGGCTTCGTTGCGGGCGCCACGCGGCGCATCGCCGGCTCCGACTCCGATGAACATCGCGCCGCCTCGGGTCTTGAATTCAAGCTCGGCCCATTCGCCGACGCACGCTTGTTCACCGTAATATTGGATGATGCGTCGGTTCGACTCGAGGTTTGCCCGGTACGGCGCGAGCAAACGGGCCGCCGCCTTCTGTGTGGCCGATGCCAGAATAACCGTACTCTTCTTGCCCGTCAGCACCAAACGCAGGACGGCCATCATCACCTTGGTACTCTTGGCCAGCTCACGACTCCACGACAGCACTTCGTACCATTCCGGATTGTAGAGCACTCGCTTTCGAGCCTTTGCCTGAAAAGGCGCTGACGGGTATTTCGCATACTTCGGGAAGAAGAACCGCTCCCACTCCTCCTCATGCCCCGGCGCTTCGAGCCAAAGCCGGTGCTTTTCGATGTCGGCGGCCGACATCGATTCGTCAATGGGAGTGTCGTTGTAGATGGACTCTTTGAGGGTTTCCCATTCCTTCAAAGCCTCTCGGTCGACCTGCTTCATTTGATCAGCGATTTAATAAACTTGTCGAACAGTCCGGTGAAGGTCTTGGTGAGGTCCAGATCGACAGGGCGGAGCCACGCGATAAAGCGTTGTGCCGTGCTTACAATCTCGTGGATCCCGAGCTCGGTCTCGAGCTTGTTGATCGAGTTGGTCAGTTTGGCTATGGTGTCGGCTTCGGCCGGCGTGGCGAAGCGTTTACCCTGCTCGCGAGCGATGATGTTGTTGTTGATCTCAACGATCTGCCGCTGGAGATTCTTGATCTGCTCTTCCCGCGTCATGGTGAGCGAGGCCTTGTGTTCCTCCCAGTGGTCGGCCTTCGACCATCGAATAATGGTCTGACGCGACACCCCGCACGCTTCGGCGATTTCCGCCTGCGTGCGGTTTTCGTTGATGTACATGGACATGGCCCATCGGCGCATTTGTTCAGATGTCATCTTTGTCATTGCGGTAGTATTGTTTTCCGCAAAATTGCCCCATAAACGGCTGCTGCGCAAATCGAAAAAACACGATGAAGGCTTATGTGATCGTGTTGATTCTGTAACATTTCATGATAAAATCCCGATTTGGAGGGCGTGAAAATACGATCCATTTTTGCGGCAAACCAAGCACGAAATGGAACGCATTTTTAATATCATCCCCGGACCGCAGGCCGACACCTGCTGCATCCTTCTGTATGGCGAAATCGGAGACTATGCAGACGTGACAGCTTCGGACATCGTCTCGAGGCTCATGGCGGCCGAACAAACCTACCGAAAGATCGACGTGAGGATCAATTCTGTCGGAGGCGAGGTGTTCACCGGGATCGCCATCTTCAATGCCCTCCGCCAATCGAAGGCGGAAATCACAATCTACATCGACTGCATCGCGGCCTCTACCGCATCGTTCATTGCCGGCTGCGGCCGACCGGTGAAGATGGGCAGATTCGCCCAGCTCATGCTGCACCGACCGACCAGTTATGCGCGCGGCGATGCGAAGAAGCTCGCCGCGAGTGCAGCACAGCTTGAGCAGATCGAAAACATCCTCTGTCAGATCTATGCGGAACGGACCGGCAAGACGGTAGAGGATATTCGGAACACCTACATGGATGGCACGGATCACTGGCTGACGGCGGATGAGGCGCTCGCGCTGGGCTTTGTCGACGAGATATTCGACGACCCGAGTGCGGAGGCGATAACGGATTCGCTGACACCGCAGCAGCGCTGCGACCGTTACACGGCGCGCTACTTGGACTCTATTGTACCACTTAATACCGAGAAACAAATGTTCGAAAAAATCAAAGGAATGCCGACCTTCTCCGACTGTGCGGACGAGGCGGCGGCCGTTGCCCGCGTTGCGGACATCGCGGCGAAAGCCAAGGAGCGCGATGCTCTGGCCAAGGAGATCGAGGTCTTGAGGAACAAGGTCTCCGAGTACGAGGAAAAGGAACGTTCGGCGCAGGAGGCTGCCTACGATGCCGAGGTCGACGCTGCGCTCAAGGAGGAACGAATCTCTGCCACTGAAGCGGACAGCTTCAAAGCGCTGATGCGGAAGGACCCGGAGAACACCCGGGCGCTGCTCTCCTCGCGCAAACCCAAGCGCCGGGCTACCTCCGTGATCGACACGACCGGAGGCGAGCCCAAGACCGACAAGGACTATCTCGCCGAGCGTGAGGCGGAAGTTCGTGCAAAGCTCGAAAAGTAATCAACAATCAAATCATCAACACTATGCCGAATCCCAATATTCAGACTGCCTATCCCGGTGAGGTCCTTGATCAGATTCTGGTCAAGGCTGCAACCGGCAATCAGCTCTTTGAGAAGGGGCTGATTCACTTGGAAACCAATATCGGTGACAAGTTCTACATTCCGCGTATGCAGCTCTCGAAGCTGCTTCAGAAGCGCGTTGAAATGCCCAAGAGCGAGAACTCGAAGGGCGAGTTCAAAATCGACGAGCGTGTGCTGGACCCGAAAGACATCATGGTCTATATCGAGTTCAATCCCCGGTCGTTCGAGAAGTTCTGGCGAAAGTATCAGCCGACCGGCAACCTCGTGTTCAGCGAGCTCCCGGCCAATGTGCAGGTGATTATGCTGAACGAGGTCCTCAAGCAGGTAGGATCGGAGCTCGGATATCACTTCGTACAGGGCGAGTCGGGCGAAGGTGAGGAGCAGTTCTTCGACGGCATCCTGACCCGCATCTTGGCCGACGAGGGTGTCGTGAAGGCAACCTGTGAAAGCACGAGCATGATTGCCCGTCTCCGTTCTGTGTGGGAGAAGACGGCAGAGAAGGTCCGCGATCAGCCGAACTTCACCTTCCTGATGTCGTCGGCCGACTTCGACAAGTACGACAACGAGCTGACCGATCTGCATCACAAAGGCGCGGATCCGACCTCGACGAACATCCCCCGATTCAAGGGCAAGCGAATTGCCGCGCTGAACGACCTGCCGTCGGATGTCATCATCGGAACGCTCTGCTCGCTGGGCACGGATTCGAATCTCTACGCCGGCTGTAATCTCGCGGACGACTACAACTGCCTGCAGGTCGACAAGGTGCAGGCCAACGGCGAGCTCTACTTCATCAAGATGCTGATGAAGGCCGACACGCAAATCGCATGGGGCGAACTGGTCACGCTGCTCGACTGCCGGGCCGACGATCTGGAAGGTTAAACCATTAAAACGCAAATACGATGAAACTGAATCTGAAAGTAGAAAAGATGTTCAAGGATGTCGAGACGAAGGAACTTCGTCAGGTGGGTCAGGTGTTCACCCTCAACGAGGAGTCCGTGGAGCGTATCAACGACCTGCTGAAGCGAGGCCTCTGTTCCGTGAAATCCGTTGAGGTTTCGGCCCCTGAAATCAACGAGGCGAAGGTCCCGGACAACGACTCTAAAAGCGAAGGCGAAGCTCCGAAGCTCGTGATGTTCCGTGAGAAGGAGTATCCGCTGGCCGCGGTGCGTGTCGCGCTGGAGTCGATCGGCGCTCCCATTGCGAGCAACGGCGGTGTGCCGAGTGCTACCAAGAAGATCGAATCGCTGACCGATGAGCAGGCGGACGCTCTGGCGGCAGCTCTGTCGAATGTCGAGTAGTATGAAACCGGCAGAGTTCAAACGCAAATACTATCCGGCCATCGAGCGGGTCTGCGCCGAGACAGGGCTGAATCCCCTGTTCGTGGCGGCGCAGGCCGCGCTCGAAAGCGGATGGGGCGATTCGGCAATTGGCAACAACCTCTTCGGGATCACGGCCGGCGACAAATGGACGGGAAAACGGCAGACGGTTCGCACGTTCGAATACTTCGACGATGCGTATCAGGGCGGCCGATTCGATAAGGTCTATTCGATTACCCGATCCTCGGACGGGCGATACCGGTACGAAGTCGATCGGGAGTTTCGCGACTACGATACGCTGGAGGATGGCATCCGGGACCACGCGAAGGTCCTCTCGGCCAAACGTTATGCCTCGGCGATGGCGTATCGAAACGATGTGACCCGATTCGCCTATGAGATCGCCAAGGCCGGCTACTGCACGGCAGACCCGACAACCTACGCCGACTTGATCTCTGATATCGCTCGGATGATTGAGCGCGTGTAAAGCGACAGAACAATGGAAAGATGGCCTGTAATCAAAGACATCCTGCTCGTCTTCCTCCCGGTGATCAGCTCCGTCGTTACGTGGTTCGTTTCCCGCCGCAAGAGGAATAACGACTTCCTTTCGGAGATGCAGGCTTCCATCAACCTGTTGTCAACCGAGAACAAGGAGATCCTCAGCGAGAATGTCCATCTGCGACGCGAGAATGCCGAGCTGAAGGCCAATCAGCAAGAGATGATCGAGAAACTCAACAAACTGACCCGTGAGGTCGAGAACCTCCGGAGGAATTTTAGCAAGAAAGAGAATGGAAAAGTCAAGAAAAACACCTCTTCTGCTCCTGCTCATGATGCTTCTGGTATCCTGCGCGACCAGCAGAACGACGTCAACCTTGCAGGAGGAGTCCTTGCAGGAGGCGCGTCAGACCGAAAGAGCCGAGGAGGTCGCAGCCGCAACTCTCGACGAGCAGCGGCACAATGTGCAGCAGACGCAGACGGACGTCTTGACGACGAAGCATCTGTTTGCGGAGTCGATTCCGAGCGAGCAGACCTCGCTGGAGATTCCGACACAGAACCTCCTTAATCTCCCTGAGGGGGCGAAGTACGGAACGCACTCTGGCCGGGCGTCGGTTGAGGCGGAACGGCGCGGGGATAACATCGTCGTCACGGGCAAATGTGATAGTATAGCCCGCCGATGCGTTTACTTCGAGAGCCAGGTGTTCCGACAACGGGAAGTAATTGATTCGCTGGACCAGCTTCTCATCGCCGAACGTGCAAAATACAGGCAGCTCGATTCCTTGAGCAACGCACGGTCGGGAACCATGCAGGTGGTCCAGACAACCCGGAAGTCTCCGGCAACATGGCACTGGTGGCTCCTGTTCGGGTTCCTTGCGGGTGGAACCGCAGCGTCGTTGCTGACCAAAACGAACCCGCTGAAAACGATTGTTCAACTCATTAAACAGATTCTTTAATATGGCAACATTGCATGACGGCGCAATATATGGCCTGCATCAGTTCACGTTCAAAGGAACGGTCTGGGGCTATATCAGCGACGATTCGATCGAGTGGGGCGGAGACAACATCAGCACAGAAGACATCTGGGCGGCCCAGAAGCGGCGGGCGCCTTTCAAACGACTCGTTAGCAGCCCGGGGTCCGATGTGTTGAGTGGGGATCTGATTCAGCTTATCCCGAAAAATCTTCAGGCCGCACTTGGCGGAACGCTCAACGAAACAGAGGACAAATGGTCGGCACCCACGGAAACGATCATCGAAGAGGGTCCGCTGGAGATCACGACTGCGGATGGCGTGGTGATCAGCATCCCCAAGGCATCATTGGTGGCAAAACCTCAAGGGTCGTTCGGATATTCGGATGTGTTCAAGATCCACTTCGAGTTCACGATCATGACTCCGGACGATGAGGAGGAAGCTCCTTATACGATTACCTATCCGACCGGTGAAGTAATGGAGGGGTGATGAAACCGCACAGTTTCGAGATTAAGGCGGCGGATGCCCTGCTTGACGCGGGGATTTCGCTGCCTTTTTTCAAAATCTTTGGCCGTGAAGTGCGGCTGACGATGAAGAGGCCCTATTTGGGTGGATTGATCCGATACTCTAAGTTGTATCGAGAAATCGGGTATACGTTCGAAGAGATTGAAGCCTTTTCCAATGATGAGGCGCTTCGGTTTGTAGCCGAGCACGGGCGGAAACTTTCTCGTATGATCGCGTTGATGGTCTGTCGAGGACTATGGTCTGGAGCTATATTCGTCGTGCCAATGGCATGGCTGGTTCGAATTTGCTTACCTCCCGAGTATTTGTCGATGGCAAACGTTGAGTTCGGTAAGCTGCTGCAAACGCACCCTTTTACGAATATTATCAAATCGATCGAGGTAGTCAATCCGATGAGATCGAGGATGAGCCCGCCCCAAAAGGTGCAAAGGGGAAGAAAAAAGAGGAGTTAAAGACCAAGTACGAAGGGTCTCATAGCCTCTTTGGGGTCGTTTGGCAGATAGCTGCTGCGACAGGATGGAGTGTTAAGTACATCCTTTGGAAGGTGAACTATCAAGCGCTGCGCATTATGTTGGCTGATGCCCCGCGCTATGTGAAGAAGAAACCGGCAAAGAATAATCTGATGGGATTTTTTCAAACAAAGTTGAAGAATGAGTGAGCCTGTTGAAATAGAGTTCCTGCTCAAGAATAGGACGAAGTCGGGCATGGCGGAGGTTGAGTCCGGGCTCGACTCCGTGCAGCAGGATGCGTCGAAGACGCAAGCTGTCATTGCGACGTTGCGCGAGGAGATGCAGCGCCTGCAGCAGCAGGTTGCGTCTATGCCGACGCTCGATCAGAGCAATAACATCGCCATGATCGAGGCCCTGCAGGCGAAGATCGAGGAGCTCGAGTCGGACCTTGCTCGAATCTCAAAGACCGCCAAATCGGCTTCCACATCGACCAAGAACACGACCCTTGTCCCTAAAGATGCAGCCAAGGCTCAAAGCACCTTCAACGGCCTGAACATGTCGATTCAGCAGATCGCGCGTGAGATGCCGTCGTTGGCCATGGGACCACAGATGTTCTTCTTGGCCATATCAAACAACCTCCCGATCTTCGCCGACAACGTGCAGCGGGCGCGTGAAGAATACGACATGCTGGTCAAGTCTGGGCAAAAGGGAGTTCCCGTCTGGAAGCAGATTCTCAAGTCTCTCTTCTCGAGGCAGACAGCTTTAACCACAGGCATCATGCTGCTGGTCATGTATGGAAAGGAGATTGGGAACTGGGTTTCGGAACTGGTCGGAGGGAAAAGTGCGTTGGATGAGATGCGCGAGTCCATGGCGCAGACCTACGAGCTGGAGAAAAAGGCCCAAGAGACGGCGGCTCGCACTCGTTTTGAGTTGATGTCTGTGATAGCATCGATCAAGGAGTTCAACGGTACGAAGGATGCTGAACGGCAGAAGATCGACGAGCTGAACTCCAAATACGGAGAGACGTTTGGGTACTATCAAACGTTGTCCGAGTGGTATGACACCCTCTCCGCAAAGGCCGAACAATATACCCAGCTTCTGTTCCTTCAGGCAAAACAACAGAGCCTTGTGGACAAAGCGCTGGAAGCAGACGATAAGGTAAACAAAATCCAGAACACGCCATGGCAGGACTACAACACGTGGTGGGGATATGGAGGCCGGATTGACCGATTCTTTTCAGACAATGAACGCTACAAGAACTCGCCCAATGGTCAATGGTTGAAAGAAGAGGCGCTGGCCGAGGCAAGAGCCGAGCGTGACGACTATCTGCGCCAGGCGGAGGAGTTGAGGAAAGAGGCGCAGGGGATAGTCGATTCAACCGGCCTGACCGATGTCGTTGAGGGTTCGGTTCAGGACCTCGAGAATACGATTGCAGCCAAGCGAAAAGCGCTGAAGGATCTTACTAACAAGGCCGACTACGATGCTGCACTGGCGGAAATCAAGGTTTACGAGGACAAGTTGGAAGCTATCACCGGCGGGAAAAAGAAGACGGGAAAGACCGGAGATTCGGACAAATCGAAAGCGCAGTCTCTCGAAAAGTTGTCGGACATGGAACTTGCCGCCCGCCAGCGGGTCGAGGAGCAGGTTGTCGAGCTGATGAAAGATGGCTACGACAAGCAGCGAGCCGAGGCCGAGCTGAATTTTCGGAAGGAGAAGCAGCGCATCGAAAAGGAGGAGCAGGAGCGACTCGCGCTTTACGATAAGTTGAAGGCATCGGGAGCCAAGGTGTCTTCGGCCGACCGGACAACGATCACGGCACAGGCTGCAGCACAGCGAGTGCAGGCTGCGCAGTTGCTGGACAACAGACTGGCGGAGATCGACAGGAAGGAAGAGGAGGAGAACCGCAAAAAGCTCGAGAAACTCCTCGGTCAGTATCAGGACTACGCGGCGCAGCGTGAAGCCATCGAACGCAAGCATAACACGGCGATTGAGTCGTTGCGTAGTCAGTTGAGTTCGTCGCGGCTTGAGGCGCTCGGCAAGCAGATGACCGGCCAGTTTTCGGGAAATGTGGATTTGCTGGCCCGACCTGTGATCGATGCTGCGAAGTTAGCCGAAAAGGGGTGGAAAGATGCCGGAGAGGGTATTGCTACGGTATTCAGCTCGCAATTCGGTATTGAGGATGCCTCCGGAAAGCAGCGGGAGATTCTTGTGACTCCGATCTTGCCGGATGGAACCGTTTTGTCGGAGGATGAACTGACATCCTACATTGATAATACACTCAATGGGGCCGAGGATATATTGAAGGCCGACACGATGGGGATTGTTATTGCGGTCGATGTGGATCCTGATGGATCGGCCGGAGAGAAACTTCATCGACTGCAGGACGCATACTACTCACTGAAGCAGGATGTGGAGTCGAATGCTACGTCTGACGATGCAATCACTCGTGCCATACAGGTGGCAGAGGAGACGAAGCGGAAAGATTTGTCAAAGGTGGATGCGGCCGAGGCGTCGGAGGCGTTCAAGGACAACGATTTCCTGAAGCGACTTTTCGGCGATTACTCATCTATGTCGTTCAAGGCGTTGCAGGATCTTATCGCACAGGCCCGGCAGCTGCGGGAGTATCTGTCTGGGAATGGGAGTGCCGAAGGCATCACCTTTATCTCCCCGGAAGATCTTGCAAATATCGAAAAGAGTCCGGCCGACCTCGACAAATTGCGCAAGGCTCTCGACAAACTTTTGAAGGCTGGATCGGGAAGCAGCAGCAACAAGTGGGAAGGGATATTCAAAACCTTCGAGAAGGGGCTTGCCAAACTGAAGGGGGCCAAAGATTTCAACGACATATCCGACGCGATCGGATCTATCTCCGGCGCAGCATCGAGTGCGGCCGGGGAATTGTCGGACATGTTCGAGGCAATGGGCGACACGCAGACGGCCGATGCGATCGGAGGCGTGCAGCAGGTCCTCGGAGCTGTCTCAAACATCGGACAAGGGTTCGCCAAGGGAGGAATCATCGGCGGTATCGGAGCTGCCATCGGGGAAGCTGCGAATTTTATCGGGCAGGCATTTGCCGCGGAAGCTCGCCATCAGGAGGCCCTCAAGGAGATCGAGCGGGCAAAACTCGATTTTCAGCGTCAGTACAATTTGGCGCTTCTTGAACAAAATCTGTTGCTTGAGAAGGCGACAAGCGTATTTGGAGAACGGCAGGTTGAGAAGGCGATCAACGCGATCGATGTATTCCGGCAGGCTTATGCGCAGCTTAAGCAGGAAATGGCTGGATCAGCAGCAAAGGGCGCTGAGTATGCTGCAATGGCCGGCTCTAACATCGACAGGTTCTTCTATCAGGGCCGTCTTTCTGATGCAGCAGAAGCCTATCGGCAGGGGTTGGGTGGTCTGTGGGACGCCCAAATTGTCACAGGCCACAAGAAAACGGGATTGTTCGGATGGGGCAAAGGCAAAGATTTGTACAGCAGTATCCTTGAAGTTTACCCTGAACTGATCGATGCGAATGGGGAGCTGGACACGACGATGCTGCAGACGATCCTCGACACGCGCAAGATGTCGGATGAGACTCGGGCCTATCTGGAGAACCTGATCGAGCTGAAGGATGCGATGGACGAGGCGGAGGAGGCGCTGGAAGATTATCTGCAGCAGACCTTCGGATCATTGGGCGATGGCGCTCTCGATTCTATAAAAACAGCCTTGGCAGAAGGTGGAAGTGCGCTGGAGAACTTCGCAGATGAGGCCGCCTCCGTCTTGGAGAATCTGGGCGAGCAGATCGCCTATTCTCTGTTTTTCGCCGACAAATTTGACGATCTCGAGTCGCAACTGAAGGATGTGTATGGCGGAGAAGGCAGTCCGGAAGATATTGCGAACGAAGCCATGGAGGTGATCGGGGATTTCTACGATGGCATTGGTTCAGACATGAGTGCAGCCCAGGCGTGGCTTGAGGCGTGGCGAGAAAAGGCGGAAGAGATGGGGTTCGATCTTTGGCAGGGCGGGACATCGCAAAGTGGGAAGGCTGGCGCCTTCACTACCATGACGCAGGATCAGGGCACGAAGCTCGAGGGTCTGTTCACCTCTGGCCAGATACACTGGGCGTCGATCGACGAGAAGATGGACAACGCTGTTTCCGGGTTGGGCGGCTGTTTGGATGTGCTGGGCCGGATCGCAACGAACACAAGTGCATTGCCTCTGATGCTGGCACTGCTGCAGTCTTTTCAACGGGATGGATTAAAAATGAAATAGCCATGATTCTCGAGGGTTTGCTTACGATCAACGGAATAGATCCCTATGTCGAATACGGGGCCTTTCTTTCCGAGGAAAAACAGGATGGGACGGAGAACTACTCGGCCCTGATGAAGCCGTCTGCAGTCAAGGAGCAGAAGGAGGTTTCCTTCCGTGAGCATGACGGAGTGAAGCTCCCGGATCGGATAGTTCAAAGCCGGGAGGCCCGCGATGTCACGCTCCGGTTCACGATCGGAGCCGCCGATAGAGCGCAGTTCCTCACCCGTTATGCTGGCTTCGTTGAGTTCCTGCAGCGGGGAGAGGACGGTTGGCTGGATTTCTACCTTCCGGAACTGGAGAGGCACTTTCGCTTCTTCTACAAGGACTGCCCGGGGTACGACCAACTGACCGACTTTGAGGGTGAGGTGTACGCCTCGTTTACGGTCAAATTCAGAGAGCCGAATCCGGCTTTTTAATATCGTTCAAACACCATTCAAACGCCATTCAAACGCATAAAACATGAAGATAGGGAAAGACAAAATCAAACATTTCGCCGTCAACTTTGCGGTCGTTCTTGCGCTCGGAGAACCCGGGGTTTGGCTCGCCGCTGGACTTTCGATCGGGAAAGAGTATGGCGATAAGAATGCCACCGGCAACCATTGGTGCTGGTGGGATCTGCTGGCGGATGCCCTTGGCATCGCGGCCGGATATGGCGTGCGTTATTCGATTGGGCTGATATGGAACTGACGATCCATAGCAAGAACCAAGCGCTGAAGCTGACGGTGTCGCCGTCGGACAACTCGACGCGCCAGAAGACGCTGATGTCGGATCATGTCCTGAATCTGACGTTCACGGCTTTCGAGTGTGTGCGGATCGAGGTGCTCGACTACGTGGACTTTGCCGGCGTTCGGTTCTGGGCCATGGAGGAGTACGTTCCCAAAGAGGTGTCGACGGTCGAGTGGGAATACAACTGCAAGTTCTACGGCATCGAGAACCTGATCGGGCAGGCTCTGGTCCTCGAGCTGACCGACGGAAAGAACGACCCGGTCTTTTCGCTGACAGCCCCGGCCCGCGAGCACATGGCGCTTATCGTCGCCAACATCAACCGCAAGCTGGGCGTGACCGACTGGAAGGTCGGAGAGGTGATCTCGACCGAGAACATCACCATCGACTACCAAGGCACCTACTGCGATGAAGCCCTGTCGAAGCTCGCCGATGAAACGGAGAGCGAATTCTGGTTCGATGGCCAGACGGTGAACCTGTGCCGTTGTGAATATGGCGAGGAGATCACGCTCGGCTACGACAATGGCCTGACCAGCCTTGACCGGCAGGCTGCCGACAACATCCAGTTCTTCACCCGGCTGTTCCCGATCGGCAGTTCCCGGAACATCGACCCGGACGAATACGGTTATTCCCGGCTCCAGCTCCCGAGCAAGATGGCCTATGTCGAACAGAATATCGAACAGGGAATTGTCGAGTATTACGAAGAAGAGGCTTTCTCCGGAATTTATCCTCGCCGGGTCGGTACGATCAGCAGCGTGCGGAGCGAGGAGAAAACCGGCGAAGACGGAGATCCGTTTACGATCTACTACTTCAAGGATTCGGAGATCCCGTTCGATCCGAATGACTACGAGCTGCCCGGACTGGTCAAGCAGGTGACGTTCCAGAGCGGGGAGTTGAATGGCCGCGATTTCGAGGTGAACTACGATTCCCGTAAACAGGAGTTCGAGATCATCACGCAATGGCCGTATGATGACGATACGCAGCTTCCCGGAGGAGTGCTCATCCCGAAGGAGGGTGACTCGTATATTCTGTGGAACATCAAGATGCCGGCCGAGTATTATCCGCTGGCCGAGAAGGAGTATGCCGAGGCTGTCGATGTCTATATGCAGAAGCATAACAAAGACCGCTTCGTGTATAAAGGCGGAACGGACTACGTCGATCTTGAGAAGCGTGCTTTGAATATCGACATCGGCCAGCGGGTCCGGCTCGAAAGTGCAAAGTATTTTCCGGCTACCGG
>ULUC01011512.1_pt1 | contig 32527 bp, 30 predicted proteins | sample 1958151 | NCBI WGS metagenome assembly ULUC01 (sample SAMEA4835750, study PRJEB28245) | human gut metagenome | biome: gut microbiome; material: fecal sample | place: Denmark | collected 2008
ACGTCCAGACCGGACTGTGTTCCCGGAGCAAGGTCTTTCTGCGAAGCGTCGCCGGTGATGACAACCTTGGAACCGAAGCCGATTCGGGTCAGGAACATCTTCATTTGGGCAGGCGTCGTATTTTGCGCTTCGTCGAGGATGATATAAGCGTTGTCGAGGGTACGTCCTCTCATGTAGGCGAGCGGCGCAACCTCAATGAGCCCTTTTTCCATATTGCGTTGGAAGCTTTCCGCGCCCATGATCTGATAGAGTGCATCGTAGAGCGGACGCAGGTACGGGTCGACCTTGCTCTGCAGATCGCCGGGCAAAAAGCCGAGCTTCTCGCCTGCTTCGATCGCAGGTCTGGTCAGAATAATGCGCTCCACCTCGTTATTTTTAAAAGCGGTAATCGCCATTGCCATCGCCAGGTAGGTTTTGCCTGTTCCAGCAGGCCCCAGACCGAATACGATCATCTTTTCCCGGATCGCATCCACATACTGCTTTTGTCCGAGCGTTTTGGGCTTTACCGGTTTTCCGCTCACGGTGTGGCAGATGAGATCGCCGTCTATTTCAAGTAAGGTATTTTCCTGATTTTCCATATGCATTGCAATTGCGTAATCCACGTTCTGCTCCTGTATCTGATTTCCGCGTCTGGCAAGCTCCTGCAGTTCGGTAAAAACTGCCGCCGTATGGGCAACTGCCGACTGTTCGCCGCGGATATGGACGGTACCGTCCCGGTCAATAATCTGCGTGCCGAATGCACGCTCCAGCTTCTTTAAATAACAGTCAAACTGTCCGAAAAGGTTGCTGATATGCGCGTTGTCCAGCTCCAGTGTTTGTTCTGTAAATGCCATGTTAATTCTGTGCAGTCTCCTGTTCTTTTGCCGTGTCCGAAATCGAAAGCGCCTGCCAGACGCCGCCCTGCAGCTGTATCTTCAGGCTTCCCTCCAAGGTGAGGATATCGGCTTTTTCTACTATTCTAACATCTTTTTGTATAATTTGAACCCCTTTTTCCTCCAAAGCGGCAATTATTTTTTGAAATTTATCCAAAAGAATCTTTTTTGCGCTGTCCGTGTCGTAGCGTGCATCGACCGGAAGATACTCGCGCAGCGTCTGACTGCCCGCAAAAATAGGAAGATCGAGCTGTCCGAACAGGCATAGACGATTTTGCTGCGTTACGATATCCTGACGCGCAAAGTTCTTCCGGATAGGAGGGAAAAGAACCCGCAGGCTGCCGATTGCGAGGAATTTCCGGCTCTTTTCCCTTCCGGTATAATTTTTATACTGGTAAGCATAAGGACAGGATAAATGCACCCGATAGTCGGTTTCTAAAATCACGTCCCCGTCCGCGACGACTGACAGGTATTCCCGAACAGTTTCGTCATCGTTTTTAACCGGAATTCGTCCGCTGATCAGCAGATCGCCGCGGGAAACGCTGTCTCCCGGCCGCACCGTCGGAATGCCGCTTCTGGTCAGGATTGAAACGACTGTGCCGGAGCAGGACGCAACAAGATCCGCTCCATTTTCAAATTTGGACAGCTCCTGCTTTTGAGCAGTGTCCGGCAGAATGTCTTCCTGAATTTTTACAACAAGCTTCGTCCCCTGGAGGCTGACAGACGCCCAGGTGATTTCTTCAAAGGCTTCCCGAAGTCCTTTTTCGAGAGTTTCCGCAGAAAAAAAGTGCCGCGGCGTGCCGTAACGGATTCCCTCATCCTCGAGATACCGCTTCAGCTCCTCCTCCGTGATCATTCGGTTGCCGTCAAATTCCATCGCCCAGATGAACTGCGACATCAGAATTAAAAATGCACTGCATAAAAAAACCCCGAGCAAGAACATTTTTCTGTGCCGGACATCCTGTAGAAAAAAGGGCAGCCCTCTTTTTTCCAGAACGGCTACCCTTGTTTTGGTTTTGTGGACAATGTCCCGAATTTTGAAGAAATCGGAAAGGCTGATGCACATCGTATAAAAACCGTCGTGCCCGTTAAGCTCCCAGAGCACGATAGCTCGGTTTGCGCACAGATTCATGAAGCGTTCCGGCGCATAACCCCGGACGCTGATCCTGACATATCCCCTGCAATACCGGATTAAGGCAATCATCGGCATTCCCTCCGCTACAGATACCGCACGCCGGAAATTTTTCCGGCAATTTTCATGTCTTCATTGGTATAGTAGACGATTTTTAAACAACACCCTTCAATCCGGATTCTGGTATGCTTCCCCTGCAGAAGAATACACTCCTGCGTATATTCCAGGATTCCCCGGTAATTTTCCACCAAAAGCTCGGTATCTCCGATCAGCGTCAGGATACTCGCGCCCAGCATGACGTCCCGGGGCAGACGCAGGGACTCTGTGAAAGCCTCCTTAGCCCGTATGGCTGTCTGTTTTTGCGGTGATTTTCTGATTTTGCTCATGCCCTATTGTATGAGACGCGGTAGAGAAAAATGACAGTGCGGAAACATATTTGACGGCAGATTTCTTATTTATGATACGGCTCTTTATTTGAAATCCGGAACGCGCGGTAGACCTGTTCAAGCAAAATGACGCGCATGAGCTGATGCGGGAAGGTCATATCGGAAAAGCTCAGGAGAAAATCCGCGCGGGAAAGGACGTCTTTGTACAGTCCGAGGGACCCGCCGATGACGAAATCGATGGTGCTTGTGCCGGACACCATCAGGCGGTCCATCTGCTGGGAAAACGCCACGCTATCCAGCTTTTTGCCTTCAATGGCAAGCACGATACAGTATTCTCCGTCCCGAATATGGGAAAGAAGCCGCTGTCCCTCTTTTTCCTTTACCTGCTCCATCTGGGAAGGGCTGGCATTTTCGTCTGTCTTTTCATCCGCTACTTCCACGATTTCGAGCTTACAGTAACGGCCAAGACGCTTCTGGTATTCGGCAATCGCGTCCCTGTAAAATTTTTCCTTGATTTTGCCGACGGTCAGAATTCGTATTTTCATTCGTTCGGATAGATCTGGCCATACATTTCATCGATGAAATGATCCAGATATTCCTCGTCCAGATTCAGGAAATTTTCGGAAATCAGCTGTTTCATAGCGGCTGAGCGTTTAAAATATGCCGTTTCGTCGCTCTCTGTTTCAAGAACGGAAGCAGTCTGGTCGATCAGCTCACGATTCAGGCGTTCCTGACAGTATTTAACCAACTCTTCCTTTAACTGGCTCTCTGCTACCGCCTGCGTTGCATGTTTTTTGTAGGATTTGTAGGAACTTGCTCCCATCACGATAAATGCGATGAACATCGTTCCCATCACCAGACAGGTCGCCACTTTAGAAAACAGCGTCAGGTGGACCGGAAGCAGATCGCATGCGAGCAAACCTACGACAACAAGGCCGATAACACCTGCGGTCAGCAGCGTATAAGCGCCGGATTTAAAATTTTCCGCCTTGTCGGATGCACCCTCATAGACGCCGTGGCGGGTTTTATCGTGCAGCAGCTCCTTTCCCTCCGGCAGCGTCTCCTCCTGGGCTTCCTGTATTTCTTCTGTCTCAAATCCCGTATCATCCGGGAACGAAGCGGCAGCATCCCGGATGTATTCTGCCGCTTCCTCCGTTGCTGCCTGTTCCAGCGACTCTACAAGCGTAGAACCGCAGTCGGAGCAGACGGTGTAGCCGTCCTGATATTCTGTTTTACAGTTTGGACACCAAGGCATAGGACACGCCCTCCTTATTTGCCGGACAGATATTCGTCAATTCCTTTTGCACCCGCTTTTCCGGCGCCCATCGCCAGAATAACGGTCGCTGCGCCGGTAACGGCATCTCCGCCTGCAAAAACAGCAGCCTTGCTGGTCTGACCATTTTCTTCGGAAGCGACGATACATTTGCGTTTGTTGGTTTCAAGACCTTCTGTTGTAGAAGAAATCAGCGGGTTCGGAGAGGTACCCAGAGCCATGATGACCGTATCCAATTCCAGGGTAAACTCAGAGCCGGGGATTTCTACCGGACGGCGTCTGCCGGAAGCATCGGGCTCGCCCAACTCCATGCGCACGCACTTCATGCCCTTTACCCAACCTTTTTCATCTTCCAGAATTTCGACCGGATTTGTCAGCAGATCAAAGATAATGCCTTCCTGTTTTGCATGATGTACTTCTTCCACACGGGCGGGAAGCTCCTCTTCACTTCTGCGGTATACGATATGCACTTCCGCGCCGAGACGCAGCGCCGTTCTCGCAGCATCCATTGCAACGTTGCCGCCGCCGACAACTGCCACCTTTTTGCTCTCCATGATCGGAGTAGCAGAATCTGCCTGAAACGCTTTCATCAGGTTGCTTCTGGTCAGATATTCGTTTGCAGAAAATACACCGTTGGCATTCTCACCGGGGATGCCCATAAATTTAGGAAGACCTGCGCCGGAGCCGATAAAGACTGCAGAATACCCCTCTTCATTGAGCAGCTCGTCAATCGTAACAGATTTGCCGACGATGACGTTTGTCTCGATCTTTACGCCGAGGGACAGTACGTTTTCGATTTCTTTCTTTACAACATTCTCTTTGGGAAGACGGAATTCCGGAATACCGTATACCAGTACACCGCCTGCCTCATGCAGCGCCTCGAAAATGGTCACATCATAGCCCATCTTCGCCAGATCGCCTGCACAGGTCAGACCTGCAGGGCCGGAACCGATGACGGCTACCTTTTTTCCCTTCTTTTCAGCAGCGCCGACAGGACGGATGTTGTTTTCTCTTGCCCAGTCCGCTACAAAACGCTCCAGTTTGCCGATAGACACTGCTTCGCCCTTAATACCACGGATACATTTTCCTTCACACTGGCTTTCCTGCGGGCAGACACGACCGCAGACAGCGGGAAGTGCGCTGGATTCGCTGATAACCTGATAAGCAGCTGCAAAATCGCCCTCTTTTACCTTTTCCACGAAGCCGGGGATATTGATCGAAACCGGACATCCCTGTACGCAGTGTGCATTTTTACAGTTTAAGCAGCGCTGTGCTTCTGCTACTGCTTCATCGGCATTATAGCCAAGACATACTTCTTCGAAATTACATGCGCGTTCTTTTGCATCCTGCTCTCTGACCGGGACTTTTTTCATCATATCAGCCATTACTCTTCACCTCCGCACTGACCGCATCCGCCGTGATGCGTGTCTTTTTCCTTTGCAGCAAGATAAGCTCTGCCTTCCTGGGTCTTGTAGATCTGCTGACGCTGCATCGCTTCGTCAAAGTTTACCAGATGTCCGTCAAATTCCGGACCGTCTACGCAGGCAAATTTCACTTCGCCGCCTACAGTAACACGGCAGGCGCCGCACATGCCGGTTCCGTCTACCATGATGGGGTTTAAGGAAACGATCGTCGGGATATTCAGCGCTTCTGTTGTCTTGCAGACAAATTTCATCATGATCATCGGACCGATTGCAACGCAGAGGTCATAGTGCTTACCTTCCTGCTCTACCAGATCCTGAATGGTCTTTGTTACCATGCCGCTTCTTCCATAAGAACCGTCATCGGTGGTCACATATAAATTTCCTGCAACCGCTTTCATCTCTTCCTCAAGGATCAGCAGCTCTTTCGTCTTTGCGCCTACGATAACGTCTGCTGCAACACCCTGCTCATGCAGCCATTTTACCTGCGGATAAACGGGTGCTGTGCCGACGCCGCCGGCAACAAACAGAATTTTCTTTGCAGCCAGGGCTTCCTTTGTTTCTTTTGTCAGCTCGGACGGACATCCCAGAGGGCCTGCCACATCGTGGAAGGCATCCCCGGCCTTTAAGGAGGTCATCAGATGGGTGCTGGCTCCCACCGGCTGGAATACAATCGTAATCGTTCCTTTTTCTCTGTTATAGTCGCAAATGGTCAGTGGAATTCTTTCACTGTCGGCATCTGTCCGCACAATCACAAACTGGCCGGGCATACAGGATTTTGCGATCCGTTCTGCTTTAACTTCCATCCAGTAAATGTTGGCAGTGAGTTTTTTCGTTTCTAAAATAGGATACATAAATCTCACCTTTCTGTCCGATCGGACAATATATTTTAAGAGTCTGCAGACAGTATCCTTATTCCTGTCCGTTTTCCGGCTGCTCTATTGCGTACAGCTTGAAACTCTTATCCTCCTGTTTCTCTGCCCGGTAGCATTCCCCGGACATATAGTTTACCACATAATCGTTTCCGGTCGCGTTGCTTTCTCCATCTAACTCGTGATATTCCCGATAAAGATAATAATGATGATTGTTGATCGTGAGGGCATACTTAAAAGTATAGAGGTTACGGCCATCTCCATCCGGAACATCTCCCTGCAGGGAATTCACTACTCCGGCATTTTTTAACGTCAAAAGCAGCTGGTTGGATGCAGCTTCCATGCTCAGGAGCGGATGCAGGTTCAACGTATAATTACACTCCGTTACGCTGCCTGTCACACCGTCCGGAGCAATTGTGACAAATTTAAAGGTGGAATATCCAACCGGGAGCCAAAATGGCTCTTCGTAGCGGGTCGATGATGCGGTCGGTTCTGTTTTATCCATTGTATAGTAAACGCTGCAGCCATCCGGTACATCCACCTCAATCCGTACGGGTTTACCGTAGTTTCCGGGAAGCGGCGTCACATAGGGTGCATCCGGCCTGGTGATATCTATGTAATAGTTTGCAGAAGAGATATCGCTGGCAATTCCGTAATGATTTACAAACAAAGCCTTTATCTCATAGCCTCCGTCCTTCAATGGAATTGGTGAAGTATAGACCTGACTGTTTTCATCCGGCACCGAGCCGTCTGTTGTAAAATAAATAGTTCCTGCCGCATTGCCAATCAGCTTTAAATTCTGCGCTTCCCGGTAAGTCCCGCTTTGAAGGTCGAATTCCGGCGGATTTGCCATATAATCTAAATACCGGCTCTGGATCTGGACATCCGGGCAGCTCTGCATCAGCGCATTGATCGCTGCATAGTCGTTTTGTTTTTCATAAATAGCGACACAACGACGATAGGCGTCTTCGCAGGAAGCATCCATATCGAGGATCGTCAGGCAAAGCTCCTTTGCCTCTTCCAGTTTTCCTTCAAAATAGTAGCAGGAAGACAGCGCATTTAAATATTCCACATTTCTGGGATCCTGTTCGACCAACAGTTCCAGAAGCTCCGCTGCAGAATTGTAGGATTTCTCCTTCATCTGCGCAGCAGCCTTTTCATACCGATATTCCGGGGTATGATGCCAAAAAATCAGGCTCATGCCCGCGCAGAGAGCTGCTGCGGCAAAAAGGCCTGCAAACACCTTCCAGCGTTCTTTTCTGCGGTTTTTCACCGAAGGCTGCTTTTCCGGCACAGTGCTTTGCCCTGCATCTGTCTCCGGTTTGTTATCCTCCGAAGTTTTCTCCGCGATCTGGGTTCCAACATCGGAAAGCGTTTTATGGAGGCTCGTTTCCAGCGCCGGATCAAACTCCGGGACGATCTGGATTTCCCTGCCGCAATGCTCACAGTACATCTGTCCTTCTTTCATGTCTGCGCCGCATCTGGGGCATTTCATAGGCGTCTTCTCCTGCTTTCAATACAATTTTTCATCAGCATGGCGATCGTCATAGGGCCGACGCCGCCAGGAACCGGCGTGATCGCAGAAGCGATCGGGAATACGCTTTCATAGTCTACGTCGCCGCAGAGATGGTTTGCTTCGTCTCTGTGAATGCCGACATCGATCACGGCTGCGCCGGGCTTGACATATTCCGCATCAATCATCTGCCGTTTGCCGATCGCAACGACAAGGATATCCGCACGCTTTGTCACCTCTTTCAAATTTACCGTATGGGAATGTGCGATTGTGACGGTTCCGTTTTCTGCAAGCAACAGCTGTGCGATCGGTTTACCGACGATATTGCTTCTGCCGATCACAACGCACTCTTTTCCGTCGATCCGGATATCAGAGCGCTTTAACAGCTCAATGATGCCCGCCGGAGTGCCGGGGACAAAGCCCTCTTCCCCGCAGCTCAATGCGCCGACATTGTAAGGATGGAAGCCGTCGACGTCCTTTGCAGGGTCGATGGCATTTAAAACATCTTTTTCATTGATATGTCCGGGCAGGGGAAGCTGCACCAAAATGCCGTCCACGTCCTCCCGGGCGTTCAATTCCTGAATCAGGGAAAGCAGTTTCTCCTCCGACGTCGTTTCTTCCAGTTCATAGGAAAGGCTGTGGATTCCAAGCTCCTCACAGGTTCGCTGTTTGTTTCTGACATAGACACACGATGCGGGGTCCTGACCGACCTGAATAACCGCCAGCGTTACGGTAATGTTGTCTTTTGCAAGCTGCTGTACCTGTTCCTTTAATTCCTGCTTGATCTGTGCGGCAATCGCTTTTCCGTCAATTCTTTTTGCCATGTTGTAGGGTCCTCTCTCGGTTATTTTTCAGGCAACGGATCAGAACAGCCCTGTGATCTTTCCGTTCTCGTCCACATCGATATTGACGGCAGCCGGAACCTTCGGCAGTCCGGGCATCGTCATCACCGCGCCGGTCAACGCAACCACAAAGCCGGCGCCTGCGGATACATACACGTCGCGAACCGTAATCGTAAAGCCTTCCGGGCGTCCTAACAGCTTTGCATTATCCGACAGGGAATACTGTGTCTTTGCCATGCAGACCGGAAGATTTCCAAAGCCCATCTCTTCGAGCTTCCTGATCTGTCTGGATGCCTCTGCGGTATAGGAAACAGAAGCCGCGCCGTAAATCTTTGTCGCAATGCAGCCGATCTTTTCTTTGATCGGAAGATTTTCGTCGTACAGCGGAGCAAAATGACTTTCTTTTTCTTCCAGAGTCTTTAATACTTTCTCCGCAAGCGCAATGCCGCCCTCGCCGCCCTGTGCCCAGACGTTGGACAGTGCGAACTCACAGCCTCTTTCTTCACAGAACTGCTGTACAAAATTCGTCTCTGCCTCAGTGTCGGTCAGGAAGGAGTTTAAGGTAACAACCACCGGAACGCCAAACTGCTGCAGGTTTTCGATGTGTTTCTCCAGGTTGACAATGCCCTTTTTGAGCGCGTCCAGATTTTCTGCAGACAGGTCTTCCTTTGCAATGCCGCCGTTATACTTGAGTGCACGGATCGTTGCAACCAAAACGACTGCATCCGGCTTTAAGCCAGCCATCCGGCATTTGATATCGAAAAACTTCTCTGCGCCGAGGTCTGCACCAAAGCCGGCCTCTGTGATCGTATAATCCGCCATTTTCAGGGCTGCCTTTGTTGCACGGACAGAGTTACAGCCGTGTGCGATATTGGCAAAGGGTCCACCGTGGACGATCGCCGGGGTATGCTCGAGCGTCTGGATCAGATTAGGCTTTAACGCGTCCTTAAGCAGGGCTGCCATTGCTCCAACCGCCTTTAAATCAGCTGCGGTCACCGGCTCTCCCTGATAGTTATAGGCAACGACGATTTTTGCCAGACGCGCCTTTAAATCATCCATGTCATCTGCCAGGCAGAGGATCGCCATAATCTCAGAAGCGACGGTGATCACGAAATGGTCTTCCCGGACAACGCCGTCCGCTTTTGCACCGAGACCGACAACGATATTTCTCAGCACGCGGTCGTTCATATCCTCGCAGCGTTTCCATAAGATCTGTCTGGAGTCGATCCCAAGCGCATTGCCTTGCTGGATATGGTTGTCTAAAAGCGCCGCCAGAAGGTTATTTGCAGAAGTAATCGCATGAAAATCCCCGGTAAAATGCAGGTTTAAGTCTTCCATCGGAACGACCTGCGCATAACCGCCGCCGGCTGCCCCGCCCTTAATGCCAAAACAAGGGCCAAGAGAAGGCTCACGCAGCGCAATCACCGCTTTTTTGCCCATTTTTGCAAATGCCTCGCCCAGTCCGACGCTGGTCGTTGTCTTGCCCTCCCCGGCAGGGGTCGGATTGATTGCTGTCACTAAAATCAGTTTTCCGTCTTTGCGGTCTTCGATGGATTTTAAATATTCGTCGGAAAGCTTCGCTTTATATTTGCCATAAAGCTCCAGATCGTCTTCCGGAATATCCAGATGCTCGGCCACTTTCTGAATCGGCCATAAAACAGCTTCCTGTGCGATTTCGATATCTGATTTCATCTATTCATTCTCCTTTGCCTGTGTTTGACATGTTCTATGCTTTTGTATGCTGATATCAGAGGATTTCCTCTACCAGCTGTTCAAACTCTGTTTCGGTCATCAGTACCTTACGGGGCTTGGTACCTTCTTCTTCACCGACGACACCGACCTCCGCCAGCTGATCCATAAGCCGGGCGGCGCGGTTAAAGCCGATCTTAAAGACTCTCTGCAGCATACCGATCGATGCTTTGTCCTTTTCGATAATAAAGCGTCCCGCATCTGCAAAGTAGGCATCATATTCCGGTCCGGATGAGCCAGCTGCGGCACTGCCCGAAGAGGTTCCGATGGATTTCATCTTTTCCTCGATTTCATTGCTGGCATCGTAAACATTACCGATGTTCTGATTTTTTAGGAAATCCACGACATCAGACACTTCATTATCCGAAACGAATGCACCCTGCACCCGGACAGGCTTGGAATAGCCCTGTGGGTAAAAGAGCATATCGCCCTTTCCGAGCAGCTTCTCTGCTCCGTTCATATCCAGAATGGTACGGGAATCGACGCCGCTGGAGACCGCGAATGCGACACGGCTCGGCATGTTCGCCTTAATCAGTCCCGTGATGACATCGACGGAGGGGCGCTGAGTCGCAATGATCAGATGGATGCCTGCCGCTCTTGCAAGCTGTGCCAGCCGGCAGATCGCTTCTTCCACCTCTCCCGGCGCAACCATCATCAGGTCGGCAAGCTCATCCACGATAATGACGATCTGCGGAAGGTCGTTGGGTATGCCCTCCTCTCCCTTTTGTCTTCGTTCTTCGAGCTTCTTATTATATCCTTTTAAGTCGCGGACATTGCTGTCTGCAAATTTCTGATATCGGTCGGTCATTTCCGCAACGCCCCACTGCAGCGCAGCCGACGCTTTTTTCGGATCGGTTACGACAGGAATTAACAGGTGCGGAATGCCATTGTACACACTCAGCTCTACGACCTTGGGGTCGACGAGGATCAGTTTGACTTCCGAAGGCTTCGCTTTATATAAAATGCTCATAATCAGCGTATTGATGCAGACGGATTTTCCGGAACCGGTGGATCCTGCGATCAGCATATGCGGCATCTTTGCAATGTCGGATACGACCACCTTGCCGGCGATGTCCTTGCCGACTGCAAAAGCAATTTTGGACGGGAAGTTCGAAAACGCATCCGTTTCCAAAAGCTCCCGCAGTCCGACTGCCATCGTCTCTTTGTTCGGAACCTCGATACCGATTGCGGCTTTGCCGGGAATCGGTGCTTCGATTCGGATATCTGTCGCAGCGAGGTTTAGCTTGATATCGTCCGCCAGACCCAGAATCTTGCTGACTTTTACGCCATGATCGGGCTGCAGCTCATACCGGGTTACGGTAGGTCCCTGGCTGATATCTGTAACAGTGACCCTTACGCCGAAGGTCTGCAGCGTATCCTCGAGATGCTTCGCCGTTTCTCTCAGCTCGCACTCGCTGTCCATATTATTGGCGTTGTTGCTTTTATGTAGCAGCGACAGCGGCGGATAATGGTATACGACAGGCTTTGGTGGCTGTTGCGCCGCCTGCTTTTCCTGTTCTTTCTGTTTCTTAGCAAGCTCCTGACCAACGACAGTGGCTTCTGTAGCGGTCTGCGGTGCTTTGGGGGGCACAGCTTTGGGGCGCGGCACTCCGGTACTTTGCAGGTTTTGGGTTGGAATCACGGTCGGCTCCTCCGCAGCGTCCATGTTGTCATTCCATGGAAGCTTGGGCGGCACAGCGTCGAATTTGTCCGAATCCGACTGCTCCAATTCCTGTGCAGGAGCAAGCTTCTGTGATGCACAGGCAGGCTGTGTATCCATATGCAAGGGAACCTCCGGTGCAGAAGTTTCCACCACAGAAGTTTCCACCCTGGATTCCAGTGGTACAAATGCTTCTGTCTGCTGCGGCTGTTTCGGTTCCAGGTAGTGAACCTCTTTCATATCCTGGTAAACATCCGCCTGCGGCTGGCTGGTCACAGGGTCCTGCATTCCCGATAAAAATGCATCCGCCGGTTCTGCGGTGTTGTCCTGTGGTACAGGGGTTGTGTCACTGTCATTGTTCAAATATGCGGAATGAATCCGCACATGACTCATTAAAGCTGAGCCGGATGCATCCGCTGCAGCCGCTGCAGCCGCAGGAATGCTTTCTTCTGCTGTGATGATCGATGATGTCGCTAAAACAGCTGCCCCACTCGCAACCGCTGCATCGGGAAACGTTTCATTCCTGCGGTCTGCATCGAGGTTGACACTTACCGGTCTGACGGTATACTGCTCCGTCACCTGACCGGGATTTTCTGTTATGGTGATTTCGTGCATGTCCTCGCGACGGCCGACAGATGCCTTGCGCAGCGTCGTGTCCGCCATAATGCCCGTGCTTTTTTTCTCCATCCGGAAGATCTGATCTGCATCCTGACGTGCCTGAGCCTCTTCCTTGCGGCGTTGTTTGGCTTCGCGCTGCTGCTCTGCGTTAAGCTGCTTCTGGCGGGCGAGCTGTTTTCTTTCTTTTTCGCGGGCGAGTTCTTCTTCTCTGCGTTTCTCGGAACGTTCTTCGTTTTCCTGGCGGAGACGTTTGCTGCGCTCTTCGTTTGCCTGTCGGCGCTGTTCATAGCGCTCTTCGCTCTCTTTCCGGCGTCTTTCGCTGCGCTCGCGGTACCTCTGCGCATCGGAACGTGCCGTCTCATAGACATATCTGCCAGAAGTCTTTACACCGTTCACAAACGAACGCTCTGTGATAATAACTGTGCAGATAATCACCAACACCAACAAAAGCAGCACTGTGCCGACCATGCCAAGAAGCCGGTGCAGCCCCCAGGCAAGGGAGCCGGATATAACACCGCCGCCCAGCCGCTTTTCAGCGCTTTCCAGATACAGCTCCCGGATCGAATAATCCATCGACAGCGTCCCCCCCTGAAACAGGAGCGAGCAGACTACACCAAGCAGGAAAAACAGAATGATTCCCGCCGTCAGCTTCATGGACGCGATCCGATTTCCCTGATTGGAAATGCCAAACGCGATTGCAATAAAAGCAAGTACCGGCAGTGCATATGCCATCGTGCCGAAAATACCGAACATTACGCGGCTGATCTGATTGCCGATGACACCGATCACGCCGAAATTGCATAAAAATAGCAATATTGTGAGTGCTAATACGCCGATCAGGATAATTTCGCTTGTAATCGCGCTTTGTGCCTGAAGTTCAGCTGCACTCGGTTTTCTGGTTGTTTTTTGTTTTCCACCCTTTGCGCCGCCTCTGCCTGTTTTCGCAGGGGTCTTTTTCCTTCCTTTCGACGCAGTTGATGCCATAATCATCCCTCCAACTGACCTGCCTTTTTTCTACATCTGCAAAATGGATTTTTAAATTAGCATAGGCAGAAAAAGACTAGATCAATTTAGTATATCACTTAATTTTCTTCTTGTCACTATTGCTGTTTTTCTTTTTCATCCGACCTGCCCGATAGCCGTCTGCCAGCTCATGAAGCTTCTGCACTGCCTCGCGAATACCGCCGACGGAAGAAATGATCCCTTCATACACCGCCTGCTCTCCGACAAGAATCGTCCCGAGGTCACGGCTCAACATCCCCTGTTTGATCATCATCTCTTCCATCCGCTGCTTGGAAACACTGCAATGGCTGCAGACAAAACCGGTGATCCGATCCTGAATCTGCCGGAAATAATCATAGGTCTGCTGTGCGCCGATCACTGTCCCGTTCATGCGAACCGGATGGATTACCATTGTCCCGGACGGCACAATGTAGGAATAATCCGTGCTCACCGCGATCGGGACGCCAATGGAATGACTGCCGCCCAGCACAAGGGAAACGGTCGGCTTGCTCAAAGAAGCGATCATCTCTGCAATCGCAAGCCCCGCTTCGACATCGCCGCCCATCGTATTTAGCAAAACAAGCAGACCGCTAATATTCTTACTGTCCTCTATCGCTGCCAGCTGCGGTAGAATATGTTCATATTTTGTCGTTTTGGAGCTGCTTCCGAGGTTGTCATGCCCCTCAATTTCCCCGATGATCGTCAGCAGATGGATCGAGGTTTCTTCCTTATTATCTGTAAGCGTTAACTGACCGGTCTGCTCGATTCGCTCGTCCCGGTGCATTTCCTGTTCTTCTTTTTTTCCCATAAAAAATCACTCCCGCATTTCTTTTTCAAAAAGGATGTGCAGGAGTGATTTATTTTATACATCAAAATCATCGTTATCCGCAACCGGAATTTCATAAAACATAAGATCCGGCGACGGTTCAAAAGCGTAATTCATTTCTTTGCGGACATGTCGTTTGGGAACGGGAAGCGGGTTATCCAGATATTCTCCCGGCGCAGGCTTTGGTGGTTCCTTTGGCGCTTTCTCAAAAAGCGCAGACTCCCCCTCCTGCCTGAACTCAGCTGCCGGTATGGTATTCTGTGAAGCGTGTTTCTTCTTTTTCCCCCAACTCATGCTTCGCCCTCACTGTGCAAAAAAACTCTTTCCCATAGGATCAAAACGCAATACGAGGATTTTAGAGTGCCTGTTCCAGATCCGCGATGATATCGTTTACATTTTCAATACCGACGGAAAGACGGATCAGATCGGGCGCTACGCCGGCCTCTTTTAACTGCTCGTCGTTCATCTGACGGTGCGTATGGCTGGCAGGATGCAGAATGCTGGTGCGGGAATCCGCCACATGGGTAACAATAGCTGCAAGCTTTAACTTATCCATCATTTCTTCCGCCGCCTTGCGTCCGCCTTTTAAGCCAAAGGAAATGACGCCGCAGGTGCCGTTCGGCATGTATTTCTGTGCCAGCTCATAATATTTGCTGCTCTTTAAGCCGGGGTAGTTGACCCATGCAACCTTCTCGTTCGCTTCCAGAAATTCCGCAACCTTCTGCGCATTGTAGCAGTGGCGTTCCATCCGAAGCGGCAGCGTCTCCAGACCGACATTCAGCAGAAACGCGTTCTGAGGAGACTGTACCGCGCCGAGATCGCGCATCAGCTGGGAGGTTGCCTTGGTTATGTATGCCGCCTTGCCGAATTTTTCGGTATAAACTACACCGTGATAGGATTCATCCGGTGCGCAGAGTCCCGGAAACTTATCCGGGTATGCAGACCAGTCGAAATTGCCGGAATCCACGATCGCACCGCCCAGCGCCATTGCATGACCGTCCATATATTTGGTGGTGGAATGTGTTACGATATCGACCCCCCATTTGAACGGATTGCAGTTGATCGGGGTAGGGAACGTGTTGTCAACGATTAACGGTACATGATGTTCATGCGCCGCACGGGCGAATTTTTCAAAATCCAACACAACCAGCGCGGGATTTGCCAGAGATTCCGCCATGACGCATTTGGTATTGGGCTGGAACGCCTTGCAGATCGTATCGTAATCCGCATCCGGGTCTACGACAGTACAGGATACGCCCATTTTTTTCATGGTAACCGCCAGCAGATTGAAAGTTCCGCCGTATACGGTGGACGACAATACGACATGATCGCCCGCCTCGCAGATATTGAAAACGGCATAGTAGTTTGCCGCCTGTCCGGAACCGGTCAGCATCGCTGCTGCACCGCCCTCCAGTTCACAGATTTTCTGTGCGACACAGTCGTTGGTCGGATTTGCCAGACGGCTGTAAAAATATCCGGATTCCTCCAGATCAAAAAGTCTGCCCATCTGCTCAGAGGATTCATATTTAAACGTCGTACTCTGATAAATCGGGAGCACTCTCGGCTCTCCGTTCTTCGGCTTCCAGCCAGACTGTATACAGATCGTTTCCTTTGCGTATGCCATAGTATCCTCTTACCTCTTTGTCTTTCCGGCAAAAATCCGGTCTTTTGTCCGTTTTATTCTTCGTCCCAGTTGTGATATACTGCCTGAACGTCGTCATCCTCGTCCAGCAGATCCAGGGTACGCTGCAGTCCCTTTAATGCAGTCTCGTCTGTTACCTTGACATAGTTCTGAGGAATCATGGTAACATCTGCGGATGCCATCGGAATGCCTGCCTTCTCCAGCGCTTCGCGCACTTCTTCAAAAGTATCGGGATCGGTCAGAATTTCGAAGCTGTCCTCTTCCTCGCTGAAATCCTCTGCGCCTGCATCCAGAGCGGTCATCATCAGATCGTCCGCTTCCATATCGCATTCTTCTTTATCGATGATGATCTGACCCTTCTTATCGAACATAAAGGATACACAGCCAGGTGTGCCAATGTTGCCGTTGCCCTTTGTGAACGCGCTTCTGACGTTGGCAGCGGTACGGTTCTTGTTATCGGTCAGGGCATCGACGATGATTGCGATTCCGCCGGGGCCATAGCCTTCGTAAGTAATATATTCGTAATTAACGTTGCCGACGTCGCCGGCAGCCTTCTTAATTCCTCGTTCAATGGTGTCGTTAGGCATGTTGTTGGATTTTGCCTTTGCAACGACCTGTGCCAGCTTGAAGTTGTTCGCAGGGTCAGGACCACCCTCTTTTACGGCAACTGCAATTTCTCTTCCGAGAATGGTGAAAATTTTTCCCTTTGCAGCGTCATTTTTTTCTTTTTTATGCTTGATGTTTGCAAATTTTGAATGTCCGGACATTTCTTTTCTCCTTTATCTAACGTGTTTCTAGTTCTTTATCATAGCATTTTGGCTGGAAAACGTCAAGAAAACATCTGCTTTGTACGGTTTCTTTATGTATCCAGCGAAAGACTGACCTTCAAGGCAGAGTTTACGCGGTTCATCACCCGCGCATCCAGATGGCATACTTTGTCTTTCAGCCTCTTTTTATCTATTGTGCGGAGCTGTTCCAGTAAAATTACGGAATCCTTTTCGATTTCATATTCCCCGGAAAAAATTTCGATATGGGTCGGAAGCTTTGTTTTATTCATCCTGGAAGTAATTGCCGCACAGATCACAGTCGGGCTGTAACGGTTGCCGATATCGTTCTGGATAATCAGCACCGGGCGGACACCTCCCTGTTCCGATCCGACCACGGGTCTTAAATCTGCATAATAAATATCTCCGCGCTTCACTCTTTTTTCTTCCTTTCCTGTTTTTTTACCTCAGGACAAGTATTGGCTGCTTTCTCAGCGCGTATACCATTCTTTAAAAAAAGTGTTTCTCTTCGTGAAAATAATCCCGCGTACAGACGATTTTTCCGCCTTTTTCATAGACGCGTGGAATCCGCTTTCCGAGGCAGCACGCGGTTTCGTAGTTAAATCTGCCGGAGCGGTCTCCGATTTCTTCCATTGTAATCGTTTCGATGCCGTCTGTGCCGATGAGCGTTGCGACATCCCCTACCTTTGCCTCCGGAATCTTTGTCACATCGACCATGAACTGATCCATGCAGACGCGCCCCAGGATCCTTGCGCGCTTTCCGGCAATCAGAACATCGCCCTTGTTGGAAAGTCCGCGCGGATAGCCGTCCGCATAACCCACCGGAATCGTCGCTACGCGCATAGGATGCGCTGTACGAAATGTCCCGCCGTAGCTGATTTCCTGCCCTGCATCCAGCTCTTTGATATAAGCGATACGGCTCTTTAAAGACAGGAGCGGTTCTAACACGATGCCGTCGCGTTTGACTTCATCTGACGGCCACATGCCATAGAGAATGATTCCGGCGCGCACCGCATCCATGTGCATGTCGGGCAGCTCCAGGATGGACGCACTGTTGGAGCAATGCCGCAGCGGGATTTTCAGGGAAAGTTCCTTTTCCACACGATCGGTAAAGCTCGAAAATTTTTCATACTGCACATTCGTTTTGGATTTATCTGCTTCATCCGCTGTCGCAAAATGGGTAAAAATCCCATCAATTGAAAGATTCGGACACTGCATCGCGCGTGCGACAAAGGAAAGTCCCTCATCGTCCGGGCGGATGCCGATTCTCGACATACCGGTGTCTACCGCGATGTGAACATGCATTTTTTTGCCGGCTTTTTGGGCAGCGCAGTTCATATCCTCCAGCATCTGATCGGTGAAAACCGTCGCATGGACACCCCGAAGCGCCATTTCCTCATAAGCCTCCGGGAAGGTATAGCCGAGCACCATCGCGGGCTTTTTGATTCCGGCATCTGCCAGCAATACTGCCTCTTCCTCCGTTGCCACCGCATAGCCGATGACTTCCGGAATTTCATCCATTTCCCGCGCCAGCATCACCGCACCGTGTCCGTAACCGTCCGCTTTGATGACCGCGATGATTCCGGCGTCATTTTTCCGACAGGCTGCAATCTGGCGCAGATTGTCGTGCAGCGCGTCCAGATTTACGCAAGCCCACACTCTTCTATATGGATTTTTGATCATTTCCTCACACATAATTTTTCTCCTGCTTCACAAGTACCGCCCAGACCGCTTCCGCGATATCGTTGGAGGTCATACTGTATTCGCCCTTTGTATGGGCTGCCAAGTCGCCTGCCAGACCGTGCAGATAGACGCCGATACACAGCGCCCAGAACGGATCGTCGATCGTCGAAAGCAGTGCCGTCACAATTCCGGTCAGTACGTCCCCGCTCCCGGCCACCGCCATGCCGCTGTTGCCGCTGCGATTGATATAAATGCTGCCGTCCGGCGAAGCTGCAATGCTTCTCGCACCCTTACACAGAACAGCTGCCTGCAAACGATTCGCCCACTTTTTTGCATAGAACACGGGCTGTTTTAAAATTTCTTCAATCGCGCAGCCCTCCAGCCGGGCAAGCTCCCCGGGATGCGGTGTTAAAATCAGCTTCCGGCGCGTCGCCGGATTCTGCTGGTGTTCAATCAGCTCCTGTAAAAGTGCTTCGTCCTTTGCGATAAGATTGATTGCGTCCGCATCCAGCACAAGCGGCTGCAAGGTCTGCTGCAGCACAAACAAAAGCTCTTTCCGGGCGCGATCAGATAAGGATAGCCCGGGACCTGCGCCGATCACATCCGCCCAGCTGGCGGATGCTTCCACAGAATCTGCGGTCATTGCCTCCGGAAGCGCCGTCTGAATCACCGGATGTATCAATGTCGGGCTGGAAAGCTTTACCATGCCGCTTCCTGCATAAAACGCACTCCGACCGCACAGAATCGCCGCTCCCGCCATAGCTTCACTGCCCGCAAGCAGCAGCACTTTTCCAAATGTGCCCTTATTTCCATCCTCAGGGCGTGCCGGAAGCAGCTCTGCCACCGGTGCAGTAAATGTAAAGGCTTCCGGCGTCTGATTCAAAAATCCATCCTCAGTGATGCCGATCTTTGTGCAGATCACTTTTCCGGTATATTTGCAGCCCGGATAGAACAAAAGCCCGCGCTTCCAGAAGCCGAACGTGACTGTCACGTCTGCCCGGACAGCGCAGCCAAGCACCGCCCCGGTATCCGTTTCGATTCCGGAGGGAAGATCCACCGCAAGCACAAAGGCATCCTGCGCGTTGATCCATTCGATTGCTTCCCGATAAATTCCTTCTGCCGGACGGCACAGACCGATTCCAAACAAAGCATCTACAATAATATCATATTCTCCATCCGGGATTGTGTCACAGATAACGGCGCCGTAAGCCTTTGCCGCATGCAGCTGCAGCTTTAAAAGTTCACTCGCTTTTTCTTCACCGGATGCCAGATAAAAGGAAACATCATATCCCTCCTGCAAAAGAAGTCTGCCAATTGCGATACCATCCGCCCCGTTATTGCCTCCGCCCGCTGCAATCAGGACGCGCCGTTTTGGATGTAAGCCAAGCTGCCCTGCCTGCTCTTCCAGCTTTTTTTGACGCGACACAATCACATCAACACAGGAAAGCGCAGCCCGTTCCATCAAAACGACGGACGGGACACCGAAAATCTCAGAAGTATTGCTGTCGCAGCGTTTCATTTCTGCCGCAGTTAAAAGCCAGCAGACAACTGGATGGCCAGAGCCCGACGCTGACAAAACGCATTTATTCATTCGTTTCCCTGCTCTCCTTTTCGTAACGCTCCAGCATATAAGATAGCTTCATCAGGCTGTCGGACAGATGGACGTTCTCAACCTGCACTTCTTTTGGAACCTTCAAATCCACATGTGCAAAATTCCAGATCGCCTTGATCCCGACGGAAACGAGACGCTCTGCGACTTCCTCCGCGCTGTTTTTGGGAATCGTCAAAACTGCGATATCTACATTGTTCTGTTCAACAAAATCCGCGACCTCTTCCATCGGACGTACCTCGATGCCTCGGATTTTACGCCCGTACAACACCGGATTGTTATCAAAGACCCCGGTGAAAATAAAGCCGCGCCGTTCAAAATTCATATAATTGGCAAGCGCCTGTCCGAGGTTGCCTGCCCCTACAATAATCAGGTGGTGGGTTTTGTCCAACCCCAGAATCCTGCCGATTTCCTGATACAGATATTCGACGTTGTAGCCGTAGCCCTGCTGCCCGAACCCGCCAAAGTTGTTGAAATCCTGTCGGATCTGAGATGCCGTCACATTCATGATGCCGGACAGCTCCTGTGAGGAAATCCGTTCCACACCTTCGTCTTTTAATTCTCCCAGAAAGCGGAAATATCTGGGAAGCCTGCCGATTACAGCCTGTGAAATTTCCTTCTCTGCCACTTCGTATGCCTCCTTTGTCCGCTGTCAGATACTGTTTTCCATTCGTAACTGTTCAATAACCTCACAGTTACGTGCAAAAATCCATTCAAAATCGGCTATGCCGAGATAGGATTTTTTCCTTCTAGTCTAAGGTTTCTTACGGTCAGCGCAGTAAATGCGCAGACCTACTGAACATTTACTTCCATTCTATTATACCCTGCGTTAAAAAAATGTCAATGCGTACTCCGACCGTCCGATTGGACTTGACACGTTATTTGCACACAGGTAAACTGTTACATAGTATAAAGAAGGAGAACCATCATGATACTTTCCTGTCAGAATATCGAAAAAGCATTTCTGGAAAAACAGGTTTTAAAAAACTGTTCTTTTCATATAGAAGATTATGAAAAAGCCGCAATCGTCGGCTTAAATGGTGCAGGCAAGACAACCCTGCTGCGCATCATCGTCGGACAGCTCGAGCCCGACGGCGGCGTAGTCGCCTTTGCAAAGGACAAGACCTTTGGTTATCTGGCACAGGACAGCGCCGTCAACAGCGACAATACAATTTATGAGGAACTGCTCTCCGTCAAGCAGCATCTGCTCGATCTCGAAAATCAGATCCGCCAGGCGGAGCTTTCCATGAAGCAGCTTTCCGGCGACGCATTAGAGAACCTGATGCAGAAATATGCAGATCTGACACACCGTTTCGAAATGGAAAACGGCTACGCCTACAAAAGCGAACTGACCGGCGTTTTAAAGGGTCTTGGCTTTACCGAGGACGAGTTTCAGAAACCGGTTTCCACGCTCTCCGGTGGTCAGAAAACCCGCGTTGCACTCGGCAAACTTCTGTTGCAAAAGCCTGACCTGATCATCCTCGACGAGCCCACCAACCACCTGGACATGTCCTCGATTTCTTGGCTCGAAACCTATCTGCTCAACTATAAGGGAAGCGTTTTAATCGTCTCCCACGACCGGTATTTTCTCGACCGGATTGCTTCGAAGATCATCGAAATCGACAACACGAAGGTGACCGTTTTTTCTGGCAACTATTCCGATTACGCTGCCAAAAAAGAACAGCTGCGTCAGGCACAGCGAAACGCTTATTTAAACCAGCAGGCAGAAATCAAGCATCAGGAAGAGGTCATCACAAAGTTAAAATCCTTTAACCGGGAAAAGTCGATCAAGCGTGCCGAAAGTCGGGAAAAAATGCTTGCCAAAATCGAAGTGCTGGATAAGCCAACCGAGGTGCGTTCCGATATGCACTTACAGCTGACCCCCCGCATCGAAAGCGGAAACGACGTTTTAACCGTCGAGCATCTGGCAAAAACCTTTGACCGCAATACGCTGTTTTCCGATCTTTCCTTTGCGTTAAAGCGCGGCGAGCACGTCGCGATCATCGGCGACAACGGAACCGGAAAGACGACGATTTTAAAACTCATCAACGAGCTGGTGGAACCGGATGCCGGAACCATCCGACTCGGCAGTAAGGTGCAGATCGGCTACTACGATCAGGAGCATCACGTCCTGCATCCCGATAAAACGCTGTTTGAAGAAATTTCGGACGAATATCCATCCCTGAACAACACGGAAATCCGCAATACGCTGGCTGCGTTTTTGTTCACCGGAGACGATGTATTCAAACGGATCAAAGACCTTTCCGGAGGCGAGCGCGGACGTGTTTCCCTCGCAAAGCTCATGCTTTCCGAATCGAACTTCCTGATCCTCGACGAGCCGACGAACCATCTGGACATCGCCTCCAAGGAAATTCTGGAGGATGCGTTAAACAGCTACAACGGAACGGTTTTATATGTTTCCCACGACCGTTACTTTATCAACCGTACTGCGCACCGCATTCTGGAGCTTTCCGGCGGCACGCTGCACCAGTATCTGGGCAATTATGATTATTACCTGGAGAAAAAATCCCAACAGGGCGCTTCTACAGAGTCTACAGCCTTCGGCACTTTAGCCGCGTCCGCTGCCTCTGCAGCTTCCACAGAAAGCTCTGCCTCAAAGCTTTCCTGGCAGGCACAGAAGGAAAAGGAAGCCCAGCGCCGCAAAAAGGAAAATGCCCTGAAAAAATGCGAAGAGCAGATTGCTTCCCTCGAAGAGCGGGATAAACAGATCGACCTCGAAATGAGCGATTCCAAAATCGCAACCGACGTTGCCGCATTGCAGAAGCTCTCCCGCGAAAAGGATGAAATCGCAGACAAGCTCATGGAGCTGATGGAGGAATGGGAACAGCTGAGCGAGTAAAATGTCTCCGCGATCTTTCGCCTGCAGTGTATAAAACCTTTGAATTATACGGAAATAAAAAAGAGCCGAGGACCTGATTTTCAGGAATCTTCGGCTCTTTTATTTATTATTCATGACAATAGAATGCTCGCAGAGCGTGCATTCTATTGTTTTTCTTCAGCACCAGCTTCTTTTTCCGGTTTTTTTTCGATGAAAATCTTTCTCGTGATAAAGTTATAAACCATTACCACGCCGGTTGCAAACGGCTTAACGATGATGTAGGAACGGCTCCAGAACGGGTCGAGAACCATCGTGCCGAGCTTTAAGACGACATTGTTTAAGATCAGACCGCCGACTGCAAGAATGAAAAAGACGGCGAACTGCTTGCCCTGGTTTGCTTTTTTGTCCGTATCGAATACAAAAAGAATGCTCAGAATATAATTAACGATTGCCGATACGGTAAAGGCAAGGGTGTTGGCTGCGATAACCGGCCATCCGAGCAGCTCCTTAAACAGAATCAACAGCACGTATTCAATGAAGAAACATAAAAAACCCACCGCGCCGAATTTGATGATCTGCTGTCCGAGCTTACTGTTAATCAATTTCTTAATCAAGCTTTAGAACCTCTCTTATTTCTCCATAGTTTCCCGGATCGCTTTGATGAATTCCTGGCTGTTCAATACCGTGACATCCGTCAACTCTGTAATCAGTGCCAGGTCCTTTGTCATCCTGCCGCTTTCGATCGTATCCAGTGTTGCTTTTTCCAGCTTGTCCGCAAATGCGCACAGCTCCGGAAGCTTGTCCAGCTCGCCGCGTTTTCTGAGTGCGCCTGTCCATGCAAAGATCGTCGCAACGGAGTTCGTAGAGGTTTCCTCACCCTTTAAGTGCTTGTAATAATGTCTCTGAACGGTTCCATGCGCAGCTTCATATTCGTAAACGCCTGCAGGAGAAACCAAAACGGAGGTCATCATTGCAAGAGAACCAAAGGCGGAGCTTACCATATCGCTCATAACGTCGCCGTCATAGTTTTTGCATGCCCAGATGAAGCCGCCCTTTGCTTTCATGACGCGCGCTACCGCATCGTCGATCAGGGTGTAGAAATATTCGATACCGAGCTCTTTGAACTTCTCCTGATATTCGTTTTCGTAGATTTCCTGGAAAATATCCTTAAAGGTATGGTCATATTTTTTGGAAATTGTATCCTTGGTCGCAAACCACAGATCCTGCTTCGTATCTACTGCGTAATTAAAGCAAGCGCGGGCAAAGCTCGTGATAGACTTATCCGTATTGTGCATGCCCTGTAAGACACCTGCACCGGTAAAATCGTGGATCAGCTCGCGGGTTTCTGTACCGTCCGACGCCGTGAACACCAGTTCTGCCTTGCCGGGACCCTCTACGCGGATTTCGGTATTTTTGTATACATCACCGTAAGCGTGACGTGCCAGCGTGATGGGCTTTTCCCAGTTGCGGACGCAGGGACGGATGCCCTTTACCAGAATCGGTGCACGGAACACGGTGCCGTCCAGAATGGAGCGGATCGTGCCGTTGGGGCTCTTCCACATCTTCTTTAAATGATACTCTTCCATTCTCGCTGCGTTGGGTGTGATTGTTGCACATTTGACTGCAACGCCGTATTTTAAGGTTGCATTGGCGCTGTCAATCGTCACCTGATCATCTGTTTCGTTGCGATGCTCCAGACCGAGGTCATAATACTCTGTCTTCAAGTCAATATAAGGAAGCAGAAGCTCATCCTTGATCAGCTGCCAGAGGATTCTGGTCATTTCATCGCCATCCATCTCCACCAACGGCGTTGTCATCTGAATCTTAGCCATCGATTCTCTCCTTTTCATCATAGGCATCCAAAAGCCCGTTTTTAATCATATTATCATAAGCATTGCGCATATGCAAGGCTGCCAGCTCCTGTGCGCGGTCGGCATCCTTCCGGCAGATCGCCTCCATGATCTGTTTGTGCTCGAGCACAGCTTCCAGTCCTCTTTCACTGCCGGAAAGGTTCTGCTTGCGCATTCTCCGCACATATTCATGGAAATCCCTCAGCTGATGCTCCAGCATTTTGCTCGAGCAGGCTTCATATAAAATATCGTGAAACTGATCGTCCAGCTCCGTCAGCTTCTGGGCATGTCCCTTGCTGGCGTGAAATTCTGACAGGTAAATATTTTCTTCCAGCGCATCCAGCTGTTTTTCCGTAATATGCGCGGTTGCCCAACGGGCACAAAGCCCTTCCAGCAAAGAACGGATCGCATAAATATCCTCCACGTCCTTTCTGGTGATGCCGGTCACATATGCCCCCTTGTTCGGGATAATGCTGACCAGGCCTTCCAGTTCCAGTTGGCGCAGCGCTTCCCGGACGGGCGTGCGGGAAACGCCCATCTCTTCGCTGATCGCCATTTCCCGCAGTTCCTCGTGTTCTTTATAATGTCCGCTTAAAATATCCTCCCGCAGCTGATGAAAAACCTTTCCCCTCAGCGAATATCGGTCGGAGCTTTCTTCTTTTTCGTATTGACTCATACCAATAAAATCCCCAGTTTCTTGCCGGCGTCATCGATTACCTTCAACAGCTCTTCATCGGTCAGAACGGTAACACGGCCGCTTTCGTATTCGGCGTCCACCCATTTCTTGACCTCGTGAACCAGCTCGCAGTTTTTATCCAGCTTCTTTTCCTCCGGCAGATGGAAGTAAGTATTGATCCAGTGTGCGATTCCTGCAAGGCCGGAGGTGTTCGATACGGCGCACAGAACCGGACGGTTTAAAAACTTTTCTGTATCAAAAATGTTGTAAATCTCTTCGTTTTTCAGCAGACCGTCTGCATGGATACCCGCTCTTGTGACATTGAAGTTCTTACCGACAAACGGCGTCCTGGGCGGGATGTGGTAGCCGATTTCTTTTTCGTAGTATTCTGCCAGCTCGGTGATCACCCTGGTGTCCATGCCGTTTAACGTGCCGCGCAGCTGTGCATATTCAAATACCATCGCTTCCAGAGGCGTATTACCGGTACGCTCGCCGATACCGAACAGCGAGGTGTTGACACCGGAGCAGCCATACAGCCATGCCGTCGAGGAATTGACAACTGCCTTATAGAAATCGTTGTGTCCGTGCCATTCCAACAGCTCGTGGGGAACACCCGCGTGCGTGTGCAGCGCATAGATAATTCCCTGTACGCTTCTCGGGATAACGGCACCTGGATAGTTGACGCCGTAGCCCATCGTATCGCAGGCGCGGATTTTGATCGGAATCTGATATTCCTTCATCAGCTTCATCAGCTCCAGGCAAAACGGAACAACATATCCGTAAATATCGGCCCGCGTGATATCCTCCAGATGGCATCTGGGACTGATTCCCTCTTCCAGGCACTCCTTGATGACGCTCAGGTAATGCTCCATTGCCTGTTTGCGGGTCATTTTCAATTTCATGAAAATGTGATAATCGGAACAGCTGACCAGAATACCGGTTTCCTTCATGCCGATCTCTTTCACCAGCTTGAAGTCCTCCTTGCTCGCGCGAATCCAGCTGGTAATTTCGGGAAATTTATATCCTTTTTCCAGACATTTGTACACTGCATCCCGATCTTTTTTACTGTAAAGGAAAAATTCGCTGGCGCGGATCAGACCATTTTCTCCGCCCAGTCGGTGCAGATAGTCATAAATCGTTACAATCTGCTCGGTGGAATAAGGGGCGCGTGACTGCTGACCGTCACGGAACGTCGTATCGGTAATCCAGATGTCCTTTGGCATATCGTGCGGAACGGTACGGTCATTGAACGGAATCTTCGGAATTTCCGAATAAGGGAACATATTCCGGAAAACATTCGGCTTCTTCACGTCATCCAGAATGTACATATGCTCTTCGATCTCGAGCAGGTTCTTGTTCTCATTCATGGTGACCGGACGGTTAGTAAATGTATTGTTCATGATGCCTTCTCCTTCGTTTGCTCGCCGCTTTCTTCCAAGCAGTGTGTTCTGTAATTCAGGTATCATTGTATACAATCATCCAATTTTTGTCAATACTTCTGAAACAAAAAAATTTATCCCTTTAACGCTCTGCCTACATGAAGCATTCCCCAGCCCTGCATCCCCCAGTTTTCTCCCAGATCCTGCGCATGGTATAGCAGCCGTTCCCGTACCTGTTCGTTTGTCAGATGCGGCTCCTTTTCCCACAAAAGTGCTGCTGCCGCGCTGACTGCCGGAACCGCCATTGAGGTCCCATTCTTTGCTGTATACGGATGATTTACCGAGCAGAAATGATTTTTCCGATACCAGGCATTACAGGAAACAATGCCGCTTCCCGGTGCCACCAAATCCGGTTTTTTCACTCTGCCGTTTGCAGGCCCTCTCCCGGAATAAGCGGCACAGGCATTTTTGTGTCCCAGGGTCTGCCTTCCGTCATGGCATCCGACCGATATGACGTGCGCCTGCAGCCCCATCGCAGAGACAGAATCCGGGGCAGGTCCGTTGTTTCCGGCAGCCACTGCGACGAACAGCCCTGCATTCCATGCTTTTGCAATCCAGGAAAGCAGCTCCTGCTCGAGCGCAGCTTCCCGGATCGAGCCGATCCCGACGGAAATATTCAAAATTCTCGTATGATAAATCCGGCGTGTGTCCAGCACATACCGGATGCCTTCTATCATGGCGGCAACGTTTCCGTCCCCACGTTCGTCCAGCACCTTGCATACTACCAGACGGCAGCCTGGCGCAATTCCGGCATACAGACCGTTGGAACATTTCCCGTTTCCACACAGGCAGCCTGCCACATGGGTTCCATGCCCGCTGTCGTCATACGGTTGCTTCTGTCCGCCGACAAAGTCTGCAAACCCTGCGATTCTCCCGGAAAGATCCGGATGCAGCGCGATCCCGGTGTCCAGCACCGCTGCCGTCACACCTTTTCCGGAAAGCCCGTTTACCTCTGCCGCGGTCGCGTGGACAACTCTCTTTACCCTGTTCAAGGCATACGCATCCTTTTTCTTTTAGGATATGGAAGGATGGGGGAAGAGGTGTGCTGCATTCTATGGAAGACAGTAAAAAAGAATCCTGCAAAGCAGGATTCTCCGCCTGCGGCGGGTCGCGTAACCGACATTCTACCATTCCGCCGCAGTGCGATCCTCGCGGAGCGTTTATTATCGTATGGAAACGAAGTTTCCTATACGATAAAAAAGCCGGCCTGCTCGCCGGGCTCCAGTGTACTCGCAAATGATAGGAAAAGTGTTTCAAAAATTTTTCTTCCACCGAGAAACCTGGACAAGCGTGCGGTCATATCTTAAACCATAACTATCCATTCGGAGGCTCATAACCATGAGTGATTTATCAGCTACCAACTGCGGATGCGGCAATACCTGTCAGAACGGCGGTCTTTTCGGCGGCAACAGTTGCTGCCTCATTCTGATTCTGCTGTTATGCTGCGGCAACAACGGACTCGGCGCAAACAACGGCTGTGGCTGTAACGACGGCTGCAACAACGGCTGTAATTCCCTGATCTGGATTCTGCTGCTTCTGGCTTGCTGCGGCAACGGCTGCAGCGGAATCGGCACGAATAACGGCTGCGGATGCAATAATGGCTGTGGATGCTGATTCCATAGGTATCTGAGCGCATCTGGCTCCCATCCCAAAGGGCATTGCTTCCTCCGGGGGTAATGCCCCTTCGCGATGCAAACGATTTTTCGAGTCCCACAGACGATCTCTGACAGACTGGCAAAAGCAATTCCTTGTTGTCCTATTCTATCTAACTGTTTCATAGAAATAGAATAAACACCGGAAGGAAGCTTTTTAATGAACGTCTGTGAAAACGAAGCTGTCATCGCCTTTGATACGCTCTATACCCAAAACCATATCCAGATTTTAAAAATCCTGCTGCCATATTTTGACCCATATGGTCAAAGCCATCTCGCGGTCTGGATAAAATATCTGGAGCTGCGCTACACCCTGGAATATGTTTCCAGGCATCCGTCCCCTCCATACAAAAATCAAACCTCCGGCACATCCTCGCCGGACTTTGCCGTGTTGTTTGAGCAGATCAAAAACTTTTGTTCTCCCCGGGAAAAAGCGCTGTTTGGAGAACTTCTCAACCTGCAGAAAAATCTCGAGCTGTTCGAGGAAATGAAAGGGATGATGCAGCTGTTCGAAACGTTGAGGGAAAGTGCGCCCGACGCAGATGCCGATACTGCGGCAGATGCAGACTGTTCCGGCACGAATCCGGATGCCGGTTATACTAAAGCAGCTGCAAGAACAGGCAGCGAAACGGATACTGCCGCCGGGCAGGCAACGTCCGCTTTCGATTCTGCGTCAGCATCTTTGACAGAAACTACCACTTCTCCCGGCAATTTCGACCCGATGACATTTTTAAAGGGCATGCTCTCGCCTGAACAGCAGGAGATGTTCGAGGCATTTCGCGATGGGCTCTAAATGCCGCTTTTTCCAAAAAATATTTTCAAAACGGAGGGTTTTATGACCAGTCAACGAAACAGCAATACAAACACCATCCCGGAACCAAACTGGATGAAGGAAGAATGCGTCCAGAGCATTCCCAAAGAAAAGCTGCAATTTTTACAAAAACTCGTCTTTGAAAGCAGCTCGCTTTCACAAAAAGAACTGCTGCCGTTTCTGATGGCGCTGGCACAGAAAAGCTACGAAGCATCCATCAGTTTTTCCGACACAGAAATTTCTTCCATCCTCACGGCGATCCGCAAATATGCCACACCGGAGGAACAGCTGAAAATGAATCAGATCGTCCGCCTGATGGCAAAGAAAATGCCCGGAAAGAGGGAGTAAAGCTCCCGCCTTCCGGGCGTTTTCAAGAAACCTTCCGGGTGTTAAACTTTTCAGATATGGAAACCTTCTGTGATCCGTCAGTCCCCTGAGCTTTCTGCAGTTTCCGTTTCGCCAGCCGTCCCGGCATTCTCACCTTCTGCGTCCGCACTTTCTGTCTCGCCATCTGCGCTTTCCAGTGTCTTAGCCGCAGCCGTTTCCTCTATAGCGTCAGTTGATGCCGTCTCGTCTGCAGAATCCGCTGTCTCCGTTTCAGTCTCCGTCTCGTCGATGAAGTCCTCCGGATCCTTATCGAAATCCGTCACGATATTGCTGGAAACGAGGTAAACATTGTCGTCGCCTTCCACTTTGATGTAATACTCAGAAAGCAGATCGCTCTTATTTCCGGCATAAATCACAACCTGTGTTCCATCGGAAAGGACTGCCGTGATCGTCCGGAAAGGCTCCTCCAGTCCGTACTGGGAAAGATCCTCCGGCGCTTCCACAACGGTTTCCGTCGTCGTGATGTTGGCGATTTCATTCAACAGCGTGTTAACTGTCGATTCCTTAATGGTTTCATCCGGCAGGCTGTTCTCCGTCCAGATGTCGTCTGTTTTCACCAGATGAACCTCGTGGTCGCCGGAAAGGATCAGCTCCGTCACATCATCCTTATTGAAGTTGGTAACGTCAACGGAAACGGTTTCTTCCTCCGTTTCAAATGTATGATTCCGGATGATAAAATATCCGCCGACGCAGACGATACATAATACAAGTAAAATCAAAATTTGAATTTTCTGCTTTTTCATTTATCTCTTTCTCCTTCTGATCCAGATGATAATACCGGCTGCCAGCAGACCGATAGGAAGGATGCCCATCAGGAGGATTCCATAGCGGACAGCAGATGCCGTAGGCACGGTCGCATAGGTGGACGCCATTGATTTGGTCGGGATGGAAATACTCTCGCTCTCTCCTGCCATCGTGCTGATCGCGTTGGTGAACAGCGTCAGGTTGTTATCCATCGTGTACTGGTTTGCCGATTCTGTGAACAGATAGGACGAGCTGTATAAAATCAGCTGTGCTTCTTCGCCGGAAGCAAGTGTTTTCACCGCTTTTACGCCGACAGTAAATGGTCCCTGCGCATCGTCCTCTGTTTTCTTAACGTCGGAGGACTGATTTAAATCGGTCTTGCTGTACGCCTTCTCCGAGGTTGTCAAAAGAGTGGTCAGCGTAACGCCATCCTTCTCCTTCGTCAGAATCGGCTGGGCATACGGCATCATGATATAATCATAGCTCTTTCCGTAAACGCCGTTTGTCAGGCTGTCGGAGGAAACGTTCGGCAGCAGGTAAATCGGATTCTGATACATTCTCGCATTATCCTGCTCCACGATCAGACCGTCCCCGATGGAAAGTCCGAACTCGGAAAGCACCTTTGTCAGGTTCGGCATCTCCTCAGAGAAGCTATCGATATAAGAGGTGGAAATCAGAACCTTTCCGCCGTTGTTTAAGTATGCAATCAGCTTATCGGCATCCTCTGCATTTAAGTCGTTTGCAGGGGAAAGGATCAGGACACCATTTGCATCGTCCGGAACACTGTCTTCTGTCAAAAGTGTCAGCTCCGCAAGATCGACATTTTCCTTTTTCACGCCGTCCTCAAACGAACTATCCAGGCTGGCTTCTCCGTGACCGTTTAATTCATAAACAACGGAGGTGGAATCGCTCGTCACATAGGCGATCGCGCTTGTCAGCTGTCCTTCTGCATCGTAGCCGCTGACAGAGCTGGAATAGTTGCTGTAGTCATAGTCATATTCGTAAATATTATTGTAATTGATTACCTTAAATCGCTGTGCGGATTCCACGATCATGGAGTTTACGGAAATGCTGTCGGTATAATCCTTATAAAAATCAGGGGAAACGACAGGATCCTTGTAAACCAGTTTGATGTGATCGGAAAGCTCTGCATAGCTTTTCAGCGTCTGCTGCAGCGTTTCATCCTGGCTGTTTTCCGAATTGATGACATAAATCGTCACATCCTCAGACAGATTTTTGACGAGATTTTTCGTCGTCTGTGTCAGCGTATATAGCTTCTGGATTGTTACATCAATCTTCGTATAGCGATCCGGCAGGGCGGAAAATCCGAGGTTTAAGAACACCGCAATCGCTACGACAAGGGCGATCATACCACTGCTGTAAGCGCCGATCTGCAGCGTTTTTACCGAGACCTGATATCTTCTCTTCTGGATCGACTGAACCGTTAAGAATAAAAATACAATGATCAAAGTTACAAAATACAGGACGGATTTCAGATTCAGCGTTCCCTCCACCATAGCGTCCAGACGGTCGGTGAAGTTGTAAGCATTTAAAATTTTTGTCAGCAGGTTGCCGGTTTGGGAAATCAGTCCGGTAATGGAGGACATCATGTAGCCTACAAATAAAAGGGCAAAGGAAAGCACCGCTGCGATGATCTGGCTTTCTGTGATGGAGGAAATGAACAGGCCAATGGCAAGGCAGGTCAGACCAAACAGATAATAGGCCAGAAGCGCCGTGTAGCTTTCGCCCATCGGAACGGTTCCGTAGCGGCTTAAAATCAGCGGGAACAGCGCCATCACCGCAACCGGAAGGGTAAAGACGGTCGCCATCGCAAGGTATTTGCCTGCTACAATTCCTCCGATCGAAACCGGAGAAGTCAAAATCAGCTGATCCGTTTTCTGCTTACGCTCCTCTGCCAGCATACGCATGGACAGAATCGGTGTCGATAACAGCAGCAAAAACAGGATACTGGAAAAGCTCTGTCCGACATTGCTGTAGCCGGACAGCAGATTGATTGCAAAAAAGTAAAGTCCGGCAAGACAGATATGTGCTGCAATAAACAGCCAGCCGGTTACCGTCGTAAAGAATGTTTTTAATTCTCTTTTATAAATCGCTGTCATTGTTTCGTCTCCTCCTCGGGCTTATCGGTCAGCTGCAGGAAGATATCCTCCAGCGATCCCGTCTTTTTCTCCATGCCAAGCAGGGGCATCCGATTCTCTGCCAGCTCATAAAACAGCGGCTCCC